>Ga0123340_1005064_pt1 | contig 12511 bp, 10 predicted proteins | sample SirMexnodulemix_FD_89961 | JGI IMG/M metagenome (GOLD analysis project Ga0123340, IMG submission 89961) | Root nodule microbial communities of legume samples collected from Mexico - Siratro Mexico nodule mix | ecosystem: Host-associated > Plants > Roots > Nodule | place: Mexico: Nepantla... | reverse complement strand
TTATAATATTATTAAAATTATATATTAATATCTTGTTATATATTATAATAAATTTTATTAAAATAAAAATATTATATATTACATACAAATACTTTTATTAAAATGTTTTTTTATAAATATGTTTATTTTTGTACACTATTGTAGAAGTCCAAAAATCTACTTATTTAATTAAAATGCCCTTTTAAAAGTTGAGGTTTGACTTTTCTTTTTTAGGAAAAGTAGTGAGGATTTAATGAAGTTACTAACTTTTTTATAGTTGATAATCATATGGTTGTTTTATTTAATGTTTCTATGCTTTGTACTTGATAACATGCTTTGGAAAACAATTTTAACACAAGCCAAGATGAAAAATTAAATAAGCCTAAAGTGAACATCAACAGGGTTTTTAATGAGAGAGAGAAGGTAGATCATTAATACTATTATAATTATAAAGATTTTGGAATTTTTCTATTAGGAAATATTAATGAAAAGTATTTGGGGGGACAGTTACTTTGCTGCCCAATACTATAATACTTTTTTATAATGAATTATTTGATTAGCTAATTAAGTCCAAAAAATATAATATTATTTTATAATTAACTATTTGATTATCTAATTAAGTAAAAGATATCGAATCTGCTCCTTTTATCATTCCAATATCCTGTTAGTTAACAAGGGAATATATATAGCTTTCAACTAAACTTGCAATTAACTATTTGCACGCATAACAATAATATTAGGTCTTCCTATTTCATAATTTTTCCATTATATTATAAACACCAAATATCGATCAATAATTTTTTTTCAAATAATGATTTTTACTTGTAAAACTTGAATATGATATCTTATTTAAAAAAAATCCTATTTATATCATTCTATTCCCTCCACATCTAGGAAGTTGATAATTAATTCAACTTAATAAAAAATAGTTAATTTTATTGGTATTATTAAATCTATCAGTATTTATGATATTTTTCCTAAATTTTCGTCCTATATTTAATGTATGGGGAAAGATAATAGTATTGAAGATAATAGTATCCTCCTAAATTTCAGTCTTCATATAGAAAAGTAATGACAAAGTAGTTAATGTAAATAAATTTTTATTTATTTATTTTCTCAAAATTAGTCTTACATTAATACTTTTCTTCTTATAATTTTTTTATCAATGCTCACTCACTTATATACTTATATTAATTACCGTGATTTAGTTAAAAAGATTAAAACACAAAGTGTTATGGATGGTGCTTACAGAAAAAGCCAACACCACATCTAATTTGAGATTTAAAAGGAAAAAAGAGTATTATTTAAGAAGTAAGTTGTTCTAAAGTAACGGAAGTTGAATCCTTATAGATGCATTAGAGTGACAAAAGTTGGAGAATGGATTAGATTATCTACAACAATGTTCATGAACTGATGCTGTAGTATGAGTTCCTTATATTTTTTGGTTTACAATCCAATGCAGAGATACTAAATAAGCGAGACTCTTATATTCTTGAAAAAGGAATATGTAAGTGGAAGAAGTTGGTGAAACATGCTGTATGAAGAATTATAGTATATTCAAGTGAAGCTGCAAGGTTCTCCCGCAAATCCCACCTGAGAGAGTTTGGCATCATAAATGACCCTTTGATTCCTCTGCTGATAGTTTCCAATGATTCCCATTTCATACTCATCTGAAAGACTAGCAAGTGCCAAACAAACCCGCGAACCATCCTCTTTAACCACATAGAATATGCCACTTGCATCCACATTCAGCTCAGCATTGCCCTCAAAATGCATGCTGATAGTAGGTATATTTACTTCCTCATACCCTGTGAGATTGAAGCAGGTATCCAAAATTGAAAATCCCGGTACTGAAGGGAAACCAGAAAACTCTTCCAAGAACTTTGCCTTCAAAGCCTTGTACACAGATGGAGCCAGCCTTGAGATCACTGTCCCCGAATCAAGTATCACCCCACCATTGCCAAAACTTGAAGCTTGCAGAGCCACCCCTCCAACATCTATGCCAGTGAGGTTCAGTATGTAAAAGGTGGATAACTGTAGATTAGGAACCATCCTAGTGTAGGAAATTGGTGTAACGTTTTTAAAGAGTCCACTCTGATTGCCCATAACCAATGAGCCAGAAGCTCCAGCTTGAGTTGAAGGTAAGCAGTAAGAAAAAACTCCTCCAAATGTAGCATTGGTTTGAGAGATCATTGAGAGGTCACTTTTTCCTAACCCAATGATTCCTGAGGCTCCTCCAAATAGTCCTTTGTTGTTTCTTCCACAACCAAACACAAAATTACTCACTGAAATACCTCCAAAACTCAGTTTTTCAATGCCCAGTTCACCTCTAGTGTATGATCCATCACCATAGTTAACCACATAGTCACAAGTTGATGGATTACTGTCACATGCTCCTGAATTTCCTCTACTCAATTGAAGAGACTGGCAGGTAGTTGAATTGCACAGAATTGACTGAAAGGAAGGGGAGTTAGAAGAGTTGAATAAAGGTCCTTTCTGATTGTAACATGACCGGCAAGGCTCGCATTGGACCCATGTTAAGTCGCTTCCGGTGTCAACTATCATGGTCATGTTCTGGCTTCCTAATTCCATACTCACAATGTAATTTAGAGTTTGGAATTTTACACCAGAAGTTAACGGAACTTGGGTTTCCGAAGAATATTCAATATGGCTAGAGGTCTTTTTTCTAATATGATTTTGAATGGAAAGAACATGTAGAGCATCCAGTACCAACTGTTTCTCAAGCCAATTATCTTTTTTCCCTGACCACTGACCCCTTTCCTTCATTTCAAGTATAATAGCACCTTTTTCCCTTCCTGAGCATTCATATTATGTAAGAAGTTTTATTAGTGAGTTGATAATAAAAAAGGTTGTAACTTCAAATGACACAACTTATCGTAGACATTGTAATGCAGTCTATAAAACATAACATACAGCATGGACATACTCTTGTTAATGTAAATTTCGTGACTTTGACAGATAAACACAGATGAATAATTTCTTTCAAGGCATTTTAGATTCTAAAAAGTAAAAAGGAAGAAAGTTCTGAGAAAGAAATAAAGAGATATCAAAGTGTAATAGAAAAAAAGTTGAAAAAGTAGGCTGGAAAGATAGCTTGGTGTAGCTTCTTTTTACTACAAAACTCACTTGATTCGGGAAGGAGGCATCTAGGGGTATCATTTTGCAGTTTTTTCTGCCACTTCTGCAGGTTAAAGCTCTTCTTCTCGTGAGAGTGAGCGCCATTTGGCATGATGAGATAGAGAGAAAGAAGAAAGAGGAAATATGGGGATATGGATGTTGACTCCACCATTGTAATGCAGTGCAAGGAAAGCGAAGATGGAGAGGAACAGTGATAGTGATGTAAAGGTGTAGTAGAGAGAGATTGTGAGTGAGAGGGAGGGATTTTGCATTAAGAAGAGAACAAAAAAGCAAGCGCTGGCTTTGAGGCTTTGAGACCCACTTGTGTTGTGCATGAGAAATTATTGAGGTTTCACGTGCAAGTATTGAGAAGAGAAAACAAGCAGTGCTCAGTGCTTGTTTATAGGTGCAGTGGGTCCAGGGAATTTGATTGGATCGCTGGTGGTGTATTCACGGACGTGAATAAAAGCATTTTTTAATAGGCTATGCTGTGTATGGCAGACACTCAAATCAATAAGCTTGATATGTATCAACAGACACAACACACGGGTTTTTTCTATGTGATTTGGTAAAACAATTAGCATGTCAAGTTGTATACAATTAATTTAAAGTAGCTAAGTTAGATGGAGGCTAGTCAAAAGGAATTTGAGTATAGAGGGACTATTTCAACTTTCTTTTGGATCATCTTATTAACAAGTCTCACTGCTTTTTATTTTTTAATTTGCATACAACAAACAAAACTGAGGGTTCTTACATTTGTAGGAGATGAGTTTGATCTGTTTATAGAAAACTCGAAACCAGCATAGCAATCAGTTAGAAAAAAATGATACTGAAAGCAATTCCACTCCAAGGACAACCACGTTAGGTTGTCTGATTTGGTTTTCATATAAAACTTGGTCTGTTATGCATGTTTCATTCAGCTGGTGAGTTACATTAGTTTTAGAAAGTGTTTGTTTAAAATAAAGTATGGCTACTGAAGTTTTAGACATTAGTAGTTAATTGAAATAAGGTGTATTTCATGTAGATGGTTATTATAATTATACTAATTACACAAGGGATGAACATAATGACACATTCACTTCTCTCTACCATGTTGGGTGGATTGCTTAAATCTAAGTAGCATTCCTCCCGTGAAGAATGATTGCCCATGAATGAAAAATCTACCTATTATTTAAAAAAATAACACTTTAATTATAAAAGTAAATACAAAGACAAAAAAAATATATATATAAAATTGTGGATTTCTTAAAGTTATACTATTGTAATAAATTGGTTCACTTTAAACCTGCTTAAAATCTTAAAATGAATATAAAAAGTTATTAGTACAAGGGGTCTGATAGTTAAGTTCTTTAACCAAAGTTTAAAATTTAAACTCGAATTTGAATATCAAATTGCAATAAAAAATATATAAAAAAAATAAAAATAAAAATAAAACTAAGGGGAGACTACACCTCTTAATCACAAGAAAAAAAAAATCTAGTACCTTTAGAAGAGATGTGCTAATGGTGATTTTCTGTAACCATTCTTGACTTGAGACACTTCCCACTTCCTGACAGTGACCATTCATAGATTGTAATCAATAACTGTTACAACATCTGTTGAGCACCAAATTGAACATATCTACTTTCTCCTGGGTTGCAGATAAGCAACCTTAATTTCTCTTTAGAATATAATCAAATGGCTTGATTTAATATTCCTATTTAAACTGAAGTCATTTATTGGTTACACAAACAAGTCGTCCATGAGTGTCACAAGTTGTTTATTTTGTTTTGTAACATAGAATTGTAGGTCTTGGATGTAGTGTGGAAACAACCTCAGGTCCATTGGGAGAAGCAATGGAGATAAGTTGTTAGATGGGCAAACCATTGGCATGAAAATTATAATATTTAAAATTATGGAGGTACAGGAAGAGGAAGATACTATGGAGATACAGGAAGAATCCGTCTGAAAAGGATGTTGGTGGGACTGTAGATCCCTCCGTAAAGGGCCGCTTGGGCTGGGTTACTTGCCCAATGGTTTGTTTTTTTCTACACCTCCATAGTTTTCTTCTCCACCTTTATAGATAAAGAAAAATTATCATTTTATCGTTAATAAATAAATAATCCTCTTTCAAGCATTAGTATAAGTATTTAAGTTAAACATTAATAAAAAAGTAAAATAAAACATTTATTGTCTTAATGTTCTATTGTTTTAATGTTGTAGATTAAAAATGATATAATTTTTTATAGATAAGTCTAGTTATTATTTGATCTTTTGGGTATTTTTTCTTTTAACTTTTTACATCACTGAATATGAATATGTAATGTAAAATGCATAGATTATATTTCTAATTTTTGCATTAATGATTCAAATACTTCTTTCTTTTTCTCTAAAGAAAAATAGTAATTTGACATTATTATTCATCTATTACTCCCATTTGACATTGTTTTTATTAATAAAATATTTATAAATTAATAAAATAATAATATAATTTAGTATTAAATGAATGTACGATATGAATAGTAATATCAAAATATCATCATTCCTTAACCACCGCTCTCTTCTCATCCAAGCAATCCAAGCGCAGGATTGACTTTGCTAATCTCACCTTAACTGAAGTCAATATTCTAATAAAATTAGAAACTTCATATCTTGAATACAGATCAAGATTCACTCATGCACTCTGTAAAGAATATCGATGATGAACATGATCAAGCTTTTCAGTTCAGAAGGAAGTCTAAAATATTGTAATCATTATTTACATAATAGATACATTTACGACTCATACATTAATTAAATAATTGTTCTAATAAAATAGGAATATATTTCTAACACCAAACAAGAAAAGAAAGGATTATGCAAAAGATGCAATATAACTTTTAACCGGGCCATGGTATTTGTCCTCTTCACTGTGCTCTGTTTTATCACATCTTTCCCCATTGGTTGCTACAATTCAATTTCATCATGCTATAAAAATTTTAAATAAGATATTTCACTTACATGTCAAAAATAATTTTATTTTCTCATTCATATAAAACATTTTTTTCTAAATTCAATTTTAAAATGCCATTCTAAAATTATTAACATCTATTCTTTTAAAACCTTCATAAATTATTTTAAAACCACACCGATAAATTCTTCACAACGGGAATTTGTCTACCTTGGCGTGTATTTGACCAACTGTGCTTAAAAAATCAAAATAGCAAATATCGAGTGATAATTATGTATAATTGACATCAATCTAAAATATAAATATAATCAATAACCTCAACAGATGCACGGATATGACTATAATATTCATATATAAATAAATATAACCTTACTAAACCTTCCTACTCCAAAATCTGTTTTCTTTCTACTTACCACTAAGAACCTTTTGAGATAATAATGTATGACTAAATTCACTACTCGCCAAGAGCACAAGGAATACATGGAGGGTCTTTGGATTGGTCGCAAGGGGTTATTCGCTCCAAACAATACTCATGAAAGGTGTGGCCACATGATAGGACAGCAACGGCAGGCGAATCAGGTGGCAGGGAAATAGGCCCTTCTGGTTCGTAAGAGAGATCCCTCTTGCACAAAAAGCACTTATAACCAATTGGTTCTGGCGTTTGATCTGAACCAGAAGAAAGTAAACACCTTAGCATGTACTACGTAAATAATCCTCAACAAAATTCATATCTACAAAGGCAACAACTTGCTAAAGCTATCACTGTGAAATTAATATTCATAGATAAATGATAAGCTTTAAAAATTTATTCGTGAATTTCGTTATTCTTTTCCCGGAGTTAGAAGCACTTCATATCCACTCATATATTTGATAGACCAGATTTTAAAGGAAAGGCATAGATTTTGCCCACGAAAGCCTGTCTATAATTGACGTTATATGCCAAATAAAGTATAATGGACTTGAAGGAAAGAATATCAGAAGCCAGGGAATGAGTATCAGGCCTCATGAATTAAGGTTCAATTTTTATATGAATTTCAGTGATCTCTCAGTTTGTTTTGACCCGGGATTCTCAGTTGACGAAATTATATGTATGTATGTATATGTATATATGCATGTATATTCATATATGGAAGATATTTAGGCCATACCTCTATGAATATACTCAATTAAAACAACCCTACTGGAAAAATGATTCTCCTGGGATTCTTTTTTTAGGGAAAGGAATTACGATAAGAACAATTCGTGAAAAGCATTTTTTTGTAATTGAGCAATCTCACTGGAAAATAAAATATAATGACCATGCTCTCCTCATCATAATAATGAACATATTTTCTAAGCCTCTTTAAATTCACCAGTAAGGTAGACGCAAATCAAACTCGATATATTGTGAAAGAATAGAAAAACAAATAAATTAACTTCCTGAAAGAACTCGCGAAGGACGCAAGGAATTTGTTAAATACGCAAGAAACAAATAAGCTCCAAGAGATACCTTTAAATTTAATGTGATTGGAAGCAATTCTAGGAACAGCTGGTATAATTGAAGCCTTCAAACGCTTGTGAGCCAAAGCCTGAGCTAACAGTTGATGCTGATTAGATAGGTTTGTACGAGTTGATGTATAGGATGAGGGGTGGTGGAAAGATGAGATTCTCTTGTAATTAGGTGGGGGATAAGGAGCTGCGTGCATTTTGGGAGGAATTGCCTGGGTTGTGGTTGGGGCCGGTAAATCAGATTTAGTCCGAGTTGTTGGGAACAATGGATGAACAACAGAGTGATTGGCTTGGGGCGTGATAGATTGGGCTGGGTGGACCAAGGGAGAAATTGCTCGGGATGTAATTGGGACTGATGGAGCCAATCTGGTCCTTGGTGGAATTGATGGATGTATGAACTGAGTTGGCATTGTCTTCCTGTGTTGATTCTGGACAGTGGATGACAGTGGTTGGGAAGCAGCTCTCTTTAGAGATGACATGATGGATGACCTTGAAACTTGAGCAGTCATATTTCCACTTCCAGTTTGTATTCCTAGATCTGAAAAAGCTAGTTTATTGCTTCCATTGTATAAAAATAAAGAAATATCAAATAGCGAGTGGATATAATGATATGTTGTTTAAGAAGGTAATTACCAGAAGTAGATTGTGGTCGAAGACGAGAGTTTGATTGCTGAATAGAACCACCTGCCTGAGATTGACTATGACTACCTACAAAATGAATCTTAATAAATAAATAAATAAATAGCAGTAGACCATTCACCTCACCTGCAATTTTCTAAAATCTACAGACATGCAATGTCTGTCTATATGCATCAAATGAAATGCTAACATTTGAAATAATCCTACATTACAAATTATCAAGGCTCTTGTTGATACTTGGTTATGCCACATTACATGAAAAATAAACAATTTTTCATCCATATACTATACTTGATGGAAGGAAGCACCATAACTAAACCAAGTAAAAAGGTTTGTAAATATCCATAAGCTATTCCTTAAACAAGCAGGCAATACAGTTAAATGAAGATCTTTCAACAAACATGAACAGAACTAAATTAATTACTGGAAAATGTAGGTCACAGAGTGTGTTTAAAGGATTGTTTGATTTGAGGTACTTCATAACTATCCATTTGAATCGTTTCAAGCACAACAAAGAAATGAGTAGGCAAGAAACAGTAAGAGGTACCACCTGAGAAGTTGGAGATATGATCCTTTCACAAGTTAATAATCCTGTTTGTTTTACTTTTATTTATGTAAAAGAAAGTATAAAAAGATAATTCAGATATCAGCAGATACAGAAAACAATTTTAAACCCAAAATATGAGTCTGACTGAAGTATTTAGTCACTGAAAATCAGTGGCAAACAATTTATCTAATATCTCTGCTGAATAGCATACCAAGATAATAAAAGGAAGACTGTGGTCTATTAGAACATGAAAGATCAAGAGCCCAAAACTTTTATAAAAACAAGAGAAAGTAGCTTAAAAAATAACACTTTTAAGACCGAGATAAAAAAAATACCTGCTACATTTGAAATGGATTTTATATTAACTAATAAAAAGCAAAGGAGAAAAAGACTAAATTCCATTTAGTATTAACAAAAACTGCTAAAGATGATCAAATATGTTTATGCTCATTAAGAATGAGGTGAACTTTAAGGAGATTTCATTGGCATATATCAAAGTTTATGAGCAGAAAATAAGGATTTAGCAGTAGAACACGTACTTGAAAGACCCTGCCCTCTGGTGCTTCTAGAGGCCATGGTTAACGGAGGAGTAGCAAAAACCTGTGATGAGAACTTATCACTATTTTTATGTAACAGCTCAGTGGGCAACTTATCAGTTATCATTTTGCTTGAAGAGGGAACTAGTTGTCCATTCGCACTGTTCTGTCCACTTTCAAAAGGCATAGTTTGACTGGCAACAATTGGCAATGAATTTAGATCCATGCATCTTTCAAGGCCATTTTTGTGACCTTTGTCCGTAAATCCCATACTTATGCCTTTCACACCTCCAATACCTAAATCCCTGCTGACATGTCCTAAATAATGGTTTTGATCATCAGCTGCTGGCCTTTGAAGAGCATATGATGGTCCCAGACATAAACCAGGTCTAGAATCAAGAAGAGCTTCGTGATTGCCTGCAGGAGCTAAATCAGAAATGATTTTTCTTTCATTCTGAAAACCAGACAAAGCAGCATTCGTGTTTAAACCAGAATTTAAGGATCCTCTGCTACCCTGTTGATTGTGATAAGTACTGATTGGAGGAAGAAATCCCCTCTCAGGATGACCAGTCATGTTGGTTTTTGGCATCTCAGCACCTGAGGTGAACTCATTGGTATTACTTCCAGAACCAATGGTCATAAATCTTTCATCAGGTTTTCCAATAGCAAGCAACGGTTCTGCAGCACCTTCATTTAGATTACACAGTGTCATTCCCAGATTCATATCTAGTGAAGGTTGATAAATATTACCACTCATTGTTGTTCCCCTAGGGTTGAACATCTGTGGCCTGCTGTTTAAACGATAAGTTGGGGTCACATACATCCCACCACTGTCGGGCTTCTCAAAGCTATTTAGATTGAAGGCAGCATTCCTCACATTAGCAGGGATTGTTAGATTGCTGGGCCTATCATATTGATATGGCCACCCTATGTATCCTTCTGGACATGGATAACAAGAATCTGATCTGCATGAAAGGAAACTATGTTCTTCTGCGCTGTGTGAGTAATTATGGTCCATCTGGAAACTCTGATAACTTCTGGACTGAGAGAAATTGTGTTCTTCTGCGCTGTGTGCGTAATTATGGTCCCTCTGAAAATTCTGATAACTTCTAAACTGAGAGGAACCAATCATTGAAGTTCCTCCAGCTCGTCCATCGCTAAGAATCTGAGATGTTTCAATCAAATTCCAGTGGGGAAAAGGAGATGGTGAACCCACAGGCAGAGGGGTGGTTGTATCACTACAGTGACGATCACTAGGACTCCCATCATGGTTAGCAGAATCAGTGTTCATTAAACTGAATTCAAGTTCTTCACTGAGTTCTGCCATGGAGGCAGAAGAAAAGGGCATTTTCTTGTTCTTTTCAATTGCCTAGAAAGAATAATTCTATCATGTTAAAAGTAAGAAAGAGAACAAGTAAATCCAGCTAACTAAACTCATACAAGTCGAGGATAACCATAGAATAGATAGTAGTGATTCTACAAAGCATGCTAAGTTATTGGCAGAATGAGGAAAGACAAGTCTCGCATTCCTCTGAGCATGAACAAAACTATTGAAATTAGCAAAGCGTACACAAGGAAACTGCTCGTTCATGTTCTTCCCAATATTGAAATAAAAAAACAGCAAGAAGCAAGCAGAGATGTTAAGCACTACAAAGAACTCGAAACATGTAAAGTTGAGCCGGAAAATGTCAGTGCAAGACAGATTTGCAGACATCCAGCAGCTGTAGTTTCCCTTCACCTAATTTATATAGACCCTCTCCCCCCTAATGCAAGAGCACAAATTGATTGACAATGAGCATGATGAAAAAGGTTAATCTAAGTGAGAAAATAACGATTTAGCCAAAGCCGAGAACATAGAGGTCCGAAAATGGTAAAATCCTAAATCTTGAAAAAAAGATATTAAAAAAGAAGGTGAAATGGAAAAGCATGTTATGGTTAGGGTTAGGGTTAGGGTTAGAAAAAGGAGATGAAGATAGACACATACCAGTTGGGTGGGGTGTGGGGTGCTGGGATTGCGGTGAAGGTGGTGAGGTGGGATGAGACTAAGAAGAGAGAAATTGGGGGGTTTTGGCGCCCTAGTGAGGTAGACATTTTAAAGGGTTCGGTGTGGGGTCTACCAGTATCTGCACACGTGTTACTTCCTCCTCCCTACTTCACCATTCACATTCCTTACACACAAACTTCTCACTCTACCAAAACTATTACTAATATTAGCACTTTCATTTCTACAATACTAGGACATACTTAACATAGCTAAACTGAAATAAGTATAGTAACAATTACCACGGTAAAAAAAATAGTTATTACAATATTAAAAAAGAAAATAAGAAAAAACTATTATAAAAATATATTATCATTACTAAGTATTATAAGTTAATAATATTATTATTTAATTAAATAGGGAGAAATTAAATTCCATTTAATAAAATTACATGTTATTTGATGAAAAAACGAAGATATCTATATAATTTGGTTCTATTTAAAAGAAAATAAAAACGTGTGTATTTGTAAGTTCACTCTATTTTGATCAATTTTGAAGTTTTAAAACCATACATCAAACTGAATTAATCAATTAAAAGAATAAATTACTCTAGAATGAATTTGTTTAGACCAATCGTCTAATCTATTATTAATTTTATCTGTTCAATTTTGTTTCATGTAAGTTTGTTTTACCAATTAACCTTTAATTAAGCAATTTTTTTTTCCAAAATTCTTAGTAACCAGAAATTATGACATTTAGCTATACAACTTAAATTTAATAAATAAATTTATTTTAATTAGAACAAAATTTTGATTTAATGATGGTCAATTCTATTGTAATACTATTATTATTATTATTATGACTTATATGATATTATAATTTTAACAACTTTAACAACATTAAAAAAAATCAAAATTTTAGATATTTTTAAAATGAAAATTCAAAGCACACACAAACTTTAAAATAAATAAATTTAATTTTAAATGATACAAAATAATATTTATTAACAACAATAAATTTATCTCTAAAATAAATAAACAAAAGATATCATTTAAAAAAATAAAAAAAAAGTAAAATAATTTCTTTTTTAAGTTTTCTCAATTTTTTAATTATTTAATTAATTATTTCTAAGTTGATTATGTAAATTATTTAAATCAAATTCACTCTTTTCCAGGTCAACTTACTTAATATAGGTTAGGAACTCAACATGTATTTAAAGTCATTTAATGAAGTTAACTAAACTAACATATATATATATATATATATATATAAAC
>Ga0123340_1005051_pt1 | contig 12527 bp, 9 predicted proteins | sample SirMexnodulemix_FD_89961 | JGI IMG/M metagenome (GOLD analysis project Ga0123340, IMG submission 89961) | Root nodule microbial communities of legume samples collected from Mexico - Siratro Mexico nodule mix | ecosystem: Host-associated > Plants > Roots > Nodule | place: Mexico: Nepantla... | reverse complement strand
TGTGAAATGTGTAGAAAGTGTTGTTATATTGTAAAATGATAATAAAGTAGTTAAAATTTTGAAAGAAGAAAAAATGTAAAATAGAAAATAGAAATATTAAAATGTGTTTGAAGGAAAGTTAAAGTGATAAATTTTAGAAAAAAAAATTAAATAACAAAATGTTTCAGTAAATAATAAAAATAGTTGATATAAAAAATTATATTGATTTTATATATTAAATTTTGTGTATATTAAATTTATATTTAAAATTAAGAAATTGGAATGTGATTATGAAGTAAATGTAATTTAGTTTAAAGTGTGATAAATATAGAATAAACAAAATAAATAATTTACATAAATATGATGTTTTGGTTACACAAATAAAAAAAAAAAAAAAGAACTATCTATGTGAAGATATGCCACATAGGGAGTCTTCTTTTCTACCTTCGAGGTCGTTGTAGCTCTGGCTCAGGTTCGGTTAGAGGAGGTGGTGGTGGTAGATTATCGTGAGATGGATTATCAAACCCTTCAGGAGGCATGGTCAGTCGATAATAATGCATGGGTGATAATCCATGGAATATTGATGGTGGTGTCATGGTGGAAGTCCCAAACATGTTTGATGCTACAGAAAGCAAATTTTATTGCGATGCAAAAGCGGTGAAAGTGGTGGGGACCTAGAATGGAAGTTGTGATGACATATTTTGGTGATAGACCATATATCCGAACATGTCAGTTGGTTGACCAAAACCATGTTGTTGAGTACTAGAAGAAGACCCAAAATGGAAGTTGTGACGGTGTGGATCAACATTGGAAGAAGAACCCAAGTAAAAGTTGTGGCGGTGTGGTTGTTGAGGCTCTACTAGTGTGTCATACTAATAAAAAACAATGTGTTAGTTTATAGTTAATGAAAAAACAATAATATATAACAAATGAAAAATAAACTTACATCATCGTCAGAATAAGGTTGAGGTGGCGTAATGTATCGGATAGTATGTTTGATATACATTGCATGTAAGGGGTATTATCATGCAAGTGGCCATTTTCGATGAATGGAATGCCTTGAATTACATAGTTATGGAGTCATTCCACATTTGTATCCATGTTGCGTGATACTTTGGCCAATATTGACCAGTTCTACCCCTCATGTCCTCCTTATGCAGTTGATTGAGATGTAAGGGGTCGTTTGGAATATTTTGACGAAACCCAAATTGTCTTACACTCGATCAACTTGATGTAGTTCCACTATTGCAAAACATATAAGAGGAACTACGGCCTGGCTCATAGGAGAAATTTGCATAGTTATTAGATGACTTATTTCATTGCGACGATACGAAGTCCACAAGAATTGTAATAATAGATGGCATACTAAATAGTATATTATGGCAAAATGTATAATAAAAGTATGGCTAGTTGAAAGAAAAAACCTCTTTTGGTTGGAGTTGATCCAATGGTTTTCGTAACTGAGGAACCGTAGTGATGGATGTATTAATTTTGTGTTGCACCACGGAAGACCACCTTTAATGAAAAAAAATGTTATTCATAAAGAATGTAAATTGATTAATTTTGTAAATCATGCATAAACATAATTTATATTACCTTTTCACTAACGGAAGACCAAGGCCATTAGCAACATCACTAAGTCTCTGAACTGGAGGAGAAAGGCATGTGATGTGGTCCCATACCCAACATTGGAGAAGTAGCGTGCATCCACCGATATTCTCCTGATTAAAATCGACTCCATGGTCAAGAGCACGATAGTGACATGCCAAAACATCTGACCCCAAACTGTAATTTGAAACGTTATCTAGGTCACTCAGAAGTAAAAGATACATCAGATGGACTCTGCTCCCTGATGTATCCGACATTAATAAACTTTCGATTAACGTCAAGATGTGGGCCCGTGCATGTTGTGCTACCATAACATCGTCAGCATCATGTGGAAGGTCTTGAAATTCATTGTTAAGCCAATATAATTTTATGTTATTTCCCTTGTATTCTGTTTCAGGTGGCATAGAACCTAAAAGGTGGTTGCATAAGGGAACAAGGTTACCGCTATTGATACCAGTTATTGGTTCTCCATCGATAGGAAGATTGAGTTGGACAACCACATCTTCCAATTTGATTGTTGCCTCTCCAAGTGGTAGATGAAATGTGTGTGTTTCAGTTCTCCACCTCTCAACTAAGGTAGTGATCAAGTGATGATTAATCTCGATATGGGTTAATGTTAGGAACTGCCTGAATCCAACATGATGAATTAAGTTTTTTACACAATCATCGAGTCTATCATTGTGCTTCATGCAATAAATTGCATGTCATCGACGGCGAAGTAATCTTTCATTACCCTCCCAAATTGTTTTTCGTAACGTGTTTTTGTTGAAGGCGCAATAGAGACATGTCAACTGCAAGACATTGATTATATGTCATTGCTATAAAAACCTCAAGATGAGAGCAACTAGTCAAAGGGGTGTATAGATTAAAAAGGGAGTGCAAGTAGTAAAAATGGGTCCAAACATACATTAAAGAAGGGTGCAAGTAGTAAAGAAGGGGTATAAACATTAAATTGGGATGCAAACATTAAAGAGGGGGTGCAAATATTAAAGAGAGGTTGCATTCGTTAAAAAAGGAGTGCATGGTGCAAACATTAAAGAGGAGTGCAAGTATTAACAGGAGTTGCATGCATTAAAGAGGAGGAGCAAACATTAAATAGGAATGCATATATTAAAGAAGGGTGCCTACATTAAAGAGGATTTTAGTTGGAGCTTTGACCTAATTAGTATATTGTGGTCCATTTGGATTAAATGATTAATGAAATTAATTAAAAAAATATCTCATTAAATGACAAATTTATTAAATACAAATTAAATTGAAATCAATTAATTGAATTCTAAATTAATAAAATTAACATATGTTGGTAACGGCAGTGCTTTTACTTATTCATTTATTGCTTCTTTTAAATATATTATATTAAAAAACAAAAAGTAGTTAGTTCATTTTAATTAACATCAATAGAATTTTGAAATGTATGCATACATTTTATTTTTTGAAATGTAGGAATAGAAAAAAAATAAAAAGAAAACAATATTTATGAAAATATTATCAACAAAGTTGTTTGATAATTTCTTAAAAATATAATCACTTAATAATAAATTTTAAAAATACTTTTTTTAAAATAATGTTTATATTAAATTAAAATTGTTAAATTAAAATTCATTATTTACTTCTTTCAAGATTGTCATCAATATAAAAAAAAAAGTAGTTTTTAATTTGATGGAAAAAAAAGACCAATAACGTGAAAGAAAGATGGAGCAAAAAGGCACATCCACGTTTCATCGTCATCACCAATTACACTCTCACTCTCACATGTTTCATCGTCATCACCCATTACACTCTCACTCTCACAAACAACAAGGTTCTTACTTCAACAAACACAATCTGCATCACTATGTTTACCATCATGAACCCAAGCAACAACTCACTCCAGACTCCATGTAACTCTTCCCAACAAGTTCATTCTTTACTTCTTTTAATCCCAACAAGTTTTCAAATATAATATAACAAATTATTCAAATAAAAAATTAAATATATTTAAACAAAAAATGAAAGAGCGATGCATTTGAGAAGACTTTTAACCTTTTAATTTTGGGTCTGTTTAAGATCCTGTAATAAATACTATCATTTATGATTAATAATTTTTTAAATTAATTATGGACAAACACGAGAGAGTGGAAAATACAACTTTGGGAACAGCTATGCAACATATTCTCCACATCAAGGTTCCACACTCTCCACAGATTCAACACAACTATAATGACATTCACAGTAAAGATGATAAATATTAGATGTACTATACAGATACATTCAATGAAAAATTTAAACCAATTTGAACCTTATCTTAAAGATGATAAATATTAGATGTACTTTGACATGGTGCAGATGCTCTAAAGAACTAAACTAATTCAGATGCTCTGAAAAAGTTCAAATGCTTTGAAGAAGTTCAGATGCTCTAAAGAACTGAACTGGTCAAGATGCTCTCAAGAACGGCTAAGAGATGTCCAGTGCACTGGAACCTTAGAATGCTGAAACCGTGAATGAAAAGGATGAAGTGATGGAACTGTGAATAGAAATGTGAAGTGAAAGAGACTCTCTTGAGTGATTTAAATAAATAAAAAAAGCTTTGTTTTAAATTTAATTGAAAAACATGCACTGAACTTTGAATTCGAATAATACATCAATGAAGCCAAAATGCATCAGTGAAATACGTGTACCTGGATTCATAATTGACTACTCTTACTATTCACAATCATGTTGTTGCCACTGCCTAATAGTCTACTCCATAATCCAATGCCAAAAACTTTTGAACAATTAACCTGCAAAAGCACGCGTGAGATTTAGCCTAGCATTCTACTACACAATCTAATGTGAACAATTAACCTGCAAAAAGCATGCATAAGATTCCAAATTAAGTGACACTGTGAATAGGAGCCAAGGACCCGCAACTGCATGAAGAAAAAAGGGGTGAAATGGGTTTCTTAAAAGTCGTGTCCACGTCAAACAACTTCAATGCAATTATGGGCAAAGGAGTTGTGTCCACGTGGCACGACTTCTATATAATTTATTTTTTTTTTATTTTTTCCGTACCCTAAATTTATACCATACATAAATGCATCAACGAAATCATAGTGTTTGTTCACTTCACTATAGTGCTTGTTTAAATCACTTTAGATAACATTTTATTCCTCTCCATTCCATATCAAAGTATCTTTATTGAAATACTTTCTCAATCACAAATTTTATGGATCATTTTCACAATGCTGGAAGTTCTACAATATCTAAGGAAGAACAAATTATCCGAGATATGATAATTGATTCCAATTTAGAATATGAAGATCCTAATGTCATGAACATGGAAGATGATGTGCCTGCAAACACGATCATCCATATCAGTCCAATACCACAACAACAACGAATATGAAATATGAGCATGAGGAGCATATGTGTTTCAATTCCAAAGACTCAACAGTATTTGCAATCAAACAATTCCACATTCAGCAAAGGTACAGATTCGTGGCTGTCAAATCAAAGACAAACAGATATTTCGTTAGATGCATTCACTATAACAATAGTTGTCAATGGCGACTTTGAACATCTTACTCTAAAATTAGAGACCAATATGAGATCAAAAGAATTGAAGCACCTCACACTTGTATCTCAACTGTATTGTCACAAGATCACGTCAACCTCGATTCACAACAAATTGCATCAATCATGGTCAATTCCGTAAGGACAAATTCCTCAATCCTAGTGAAAAGTTTGATTACAGAAATCAAAAACCGGTATGATTATAATGTCACGTACAGAAAAGCATGGATAGCAAAGCAAAAGGCCCTTGCTATAGAATTCGGCGATTGGGAAGACTAGTATAATTATCTTCCTAGATGGTTTCAAGCTTTACAAGAAAGTCTTCTGGGAACAATTGTACAGTATGTCACTTGACCGGTTGTTGTTGACGGTCTAGAGGACAACTCCTGTCACATATTAGAGTGTGTCTTTCGGGCTCTTAAACCTTGTATTGACGGGTTTAATTATTGCAAGCCCATTGTCCAAGTTGATGGAACCTTTTTAACTGGAAAATATCATGGAACTTTGTTAATCGCAATTAGTTTAGATGGGAACCGCAACATATTTCCATTAGCTTTCGCAATTGTTGAAGGTGAAACAAAGGAGGCCATGATATGGTTCTTTCAGTTATTGCGTACACATGTCACACCCCAACCAAATATCTGCCTCATAATTAACAGAGGCTCAACCATACTATCAGCATTGTAATCTCCAAAGGTTGCTTGGGAAGCACATGAGTTGCAATCAGTGTTTTGCATCTGCCACATTGCATTAAACTTCAATAAGAATTTTAAATTGCAGAGCTTAAAAGACAACTAATTAACGTGGGTATGTATATCTCTTGACTTCTTTTTTATACATGTATTACCTAAGTTTATTGATTTTTGTAATTTAAGTATCGAATTATATGTCAGGTTATGAGATGAAACAACCCAGACTTCAAGCCAAGTTATGTGCATTGTGAGCAGAGTTCTGTCAAGCAACTTCGTGGATAGATCGCATATCACTAGAAAAGTGGACTCAGGCCTATGACAGAGGTAAACGATATGGCCATATGACAACTAATCTGGCTGAATACATGCATTCTATCTTGAAGGGAGCACGATCCTTACCCATTTGGGCTCTTGTTAAAACAACCTTTTAAAGAACGAATTCATGGTTTGTTGAGCGAGGTACTGAGGTAACATCTACGATAACAGGTGGTCATCAATTCCCTGAAGATATTACTGCTTCACTGAGGAAAAATCAACAAAAATTTGTCATGTGTCATGTCCAGAGATTTAATCAAGACAATACAGAATTTGATATTCAGGAGATCGCTTCTCTCCATCTTTGACGCCGACATATGTCCTTTAAAGTGAGATTGAATGAATGGTGGGGTGACTGTGGGGAGTTTCAAGATCTCTGACTACCTTGTCCTCATGTCGTTGCAGTTTGCTCCTATTGTCACTTCAATTTATTGATGTTTATCGATCCAGTTTATAGTCTCCAGAATATTTACCAGGCTTATCAGATGTCTTTTCATCCACTACAGAATGAGGAATACTGGTCTACTTATAATGGACCAAATTTCATTCTAGATCCTCATATGAGACGTAAACATCTGGAAGACCAACAACTACACGTATCCATAATGAAATGGATGAACCAATCAACAAACCAAAAAAGTGTTCTTATTATAGGAATGAAGGACACAATAGGAGTAATTGCCCACATCGACAATAAATTAAGGTCATTTGTAAAAATTTTCTGCAATTTAATAATATATTTTTCATTTTCATTTCCTTATCCAATATTTTATTTATTACATTTGAAAACATAAAATTATGAAATAAATTTACTATTATCATTTACTATTTTTTGAGACAACTCTTTTTTTTAGCCAACTCTTCACTGTAGAAGTGTGACTGTTCTATTCGTGCAATACGCACACATAATATTGTAGTGTTCTATTCGTGCCACAAGCACATATTTTAATTAAAGTTAAACAGAAGTCGTGCAACATTTACACGACCTTGGGTACCCAAAATCACACACAAGTCGTGCGATGTTAAAGCGATCGTGGTTGTAAAATTAAAAAAAAAATCGTCCCACGTGAATACGACCTTAGTTAACAAAAAATGCATGCAAGTCGTGCCTACGTGACACAACTTTAATTATAAAAGAATATACAGAGTCGTACATAAGTTACACAACCTTAGCTAATGGGATTTCCTTTTAAGTCATATAACTGTTAGACAACTTTAATTATTGTAATTAAATTGACCACCTTGTCTCATGATTAATGCAATGCAGTTGAAATAGTCAGCTTGCCATACAAATTCTTTATTTAATATTGCTACACTGTCATATGACTTATCCAATTGTGTAAAAATAAATAAAAATTTTGCACCCTTTTTCTAATTAGCAAATAAAATTGCTCCATTTTCGTGAGTTACCCTTCAAACTCTAACCCAAAAATAATTCGTCATATAGAAATTTAAGCTAAAAAAATATTATGAAATAGTAAGAATCAATCAAATCATCTACTTAGTAAACATAACTTATTTCGAATTTCAAGTTTAGAAGACAAGTATACCAACCCATATTTAAAAGATCTCATAAAGCATTATCTCATAACTCAATACTTTGTCATCCTTTCACATTAAAGCTATGTATATGTTACATATATTATTAATTTGAATCTCAAAAAATAGATCTTACTTTGATATTTATTTGAAACTTGAGTGAACCTTTTTAGAACTCATCATTCCAATAACTCCTCCACAAACTGTTTACTTTACATTTCATATTCAATTTCCCTTTTTGTTGACATGTTAGTAAAATTAAAATTAATATAAAAATAAATATAATTATTTAAAATTGTATTAAAATATCAATTATCAAGATTTCATTTAAATGTTACTAATAACCTAATGGCATAGTCCACTCGTAAGGTAAAAGTTAAGTTTTGGTTATTGAATAATAGTGCAAATTTATAAATCAATTATAACAATTTAAACTCAACATTTGTATTTTAGTTAATTGACTTGATCTAGAGTTTAGGTTGTTTCACCTGAAAAAACAAACATGTTGTACGTCTTGGAGAGAGACAGAGTTTTAAGCGTACTAAATCCTATATTGATGATTAATTTGATAGCCGATCCAAAATACTTCTCAAGGACTCTTCTGGAAATCAAGAGTAAAAAAGATCACAAATTTAATTTTATTTCTATAGTGAAATATTTTAAGTTTACAATTGATTTTGACTCAAAAAAACTTTAAATGACTTTTTTATTGTATAAAAAATTTATATTATAATTTACTGTTAAATTGATTTCAAACTAATTCAAATATAAAACCATATATCACTTCGAAATTAATCTTAACTAAAATAAACTTTATAAAGTAACCTAATCTAGTACTAAATCTTAGTTCATTAAGTGAACGAAAGTTAAATTATCCACGTTAAAGCTATTAATTATGGTAGTTTCTATTCAATTATATGATTATACCCATTTTGAAAAATAGCGCAATTAGCTAAAATAATAATCGAGAAAAAAAACGGCAAATAAAAATGTGTGGGCCGAAATTAAAGAACCAAAAGTGGGGCCTAGCATGGGCCCAAGGAAAGTCCTTCTCCTCATTATTCAACCCAAAATATGTTTTCAACTTGGTTCACGCATTCCTTCTCCTCTCGCGTGTGGTTTCATCTCACAGTGCTGAATTGAAACTTCACAGTCGTAACAGAAAACGAAACTCAAGGAGCTTATGTCAGACTTAAGTAAGAGAATAATATATCAATATCATCTCCAAAGACGACGTCGTTGAGGTACGTCTTCTAAATTCTAACTCTTTTCGATTAACTATACTTTCACAATCACTTCTTGAACGCTTAATTTGAACCAACTGAATTTCAGAAACTCCAAATTTCGTTGCGATTTTCGCACAATAAAAGGGTTCCAAGGAATAAAACAACAAAGAGGTGTGTTTGTTGTACACAACATTGTTTACGGTTTGTTTTGTTTTTTATGTAAAATTTTCTGTTGATGAAAAGTTAGTAGGTTAATTCTTTTAAAGAACATTGTAGAACCTTGAGAGATGCATAACATGTGTTTTTTTTTTCTTATATATATATTTCTGCTGCTTGTTCTTTATGAATTTTGATTTGTTTTTTCTGTAAAATATTCTGTTTAGGAAAAGTTAGTAGGTTATTTCTTTTGAAGAACATTGTAGAACCTTGAGAGATGCATAACATGTGTTTCTTTTTTATATTTCTGCTGCGTGTTCTTTATGAATTTTGATTTTTTACATGATATGAAACTGCGTTTTCATTCGGAGTCTTCATTCGAAAGCCTAAATTTGAAATTCAGTGCAATAAAAATTCTATGCAAACCTTTTGTTAAGTTTGGATTAATTTTAAGGACATGATTGTTATGTGGGTTTTTACTTTCTCACGGAGCTAAAAAAAACTTTGAAAAATGAGCTAAACCAATGTGTAAGCGAATTCCATTTATGGAAGTGATGAATTGGATATAGTAAGATTATTTAGGATTTGCTTTTCAGGTTGGGGTTTTAACACAAGATGTCTCTCCGAATAAAGACAGTGGTGGATAAGTTTGTTCAGGAGTTGCAGGAAGCTTTGGATGCTGATATTCAAGATAGGATCATGAAGGATAGAGAGATGCAAAGTTACATTGAAGAGCGTGAACGTGAGGTTGCGGAACGTGAAGCTGCTTGGAAGGCTGATCTTTCTCGTCGTGAGGTATCTACTGAGTACCCATTTCTCTCAAATTTTTAATCTTTTTTATTTTTTCTTAGTTTAATGTGCTCTCTCTTTGTGGGATAAGACTATTGCTGTTGTAATAAAGGTTGTGATGTTTGAGAGGCTATGTACTGTAAAGGTCTCAAACACACGTTCATTTAAAAGATACAATTTCTTACTTCTCAGTAACTGAAGCTTTGGAACGTGAGTCAACTGAATGCAACAATCTTGACCTGTAAAGTTGAACATTATGTTCTTCCAAAAGATAATACTGAAAAGACCTAATAACAAAATGCTCTTTTAACACATCAATAATTTAACATTTTAACATAATAATAAAGCAAATAGCAAAGCATAATAATAAAGTGCTATAGACTTTCTCCCCTTAGCTTTTATTTTTGGTTCAAGTGAGGACTGACCACAGAGGTGTGCATTGGAGGAAGTCCATGGGGGCATGGGAAGGGGATGAACTGCATTACAGGGTTTGAACCCATGGTATGTGTCCTACAGCTTAACCTGTGTCACTGGGACACTCCTCATAGCTATGCTTCTGATGATTTTTACTTAATAATTGTCTTTTTTCTGCACACGTCTGAGAAAGTTGAACCCAAATTATTAGTTATACTTGCTGTAAGACTCAAGTAGTACTTTTCACAATAATCAATTAAAGATGCTAATAATTGTAAAATACTGTTTATGGTTGAACAGATGAAGTGAGAGAATACTGTTGTTCCTAGTTAAGTTTTATTGGTAAAACTCTGATTATATTCCTTTTATCAGCTGAGCATGGAAATGGATGCGCATGAATTATGGCTTAAATTACTAGGTAGGTAGTTCTCAATTTGTCTAAAATAAACAGAATGGGAATGTTAACTGCGTTCTACACTTGTACTGAGCATGGAAATGGCTGTGCATGAATTATAGCTTAAATTACTAGGTAGTTCTCAATTCGTCTTAAACTAAACAACTTTTAAACAAGTCACTCTTAGGTTGTTTATGAGTATTTGTACCCTTTCCTAAATTTTCTGCTAGACTCCTCTGGTATTTTGGTGCAAGATCTGTGATAGCAATGTTGCAATGCCAATTTCACTTGACTTTTGACAGGAATCCTATTACGTGACATACGACCTACATCTTGTCCCGATGTAGCTTTTCATTTTATTTTCCTAATTTTTTGCATATTGAGCTTTCCGTACACTGGTGAATATCTATCTCATCTCTTCTTTTGGTGAAAAATTGACAAAGTGAAATGCAGTAGATTAATTTGAAGTTGGTGATATATTGACATTGAATCAATTTTAGTGAACTGTTTCTGAAATTGAAGAAAGGAAGCAAACTGGCCTTTAGGCACTTGAAAGTGATTTTTTAACTATCCCAATATGAGGTTGATTAATTTGAGTATTTTGTACTAGATATATTGATATTGATGAATTTTAGTCAAATGCTTCTGAAACTGAAGAAAGAAAGCAAAGTGGCTTTTAATCACAAGCATTTTACGGACAAATGATTCTTTATGTATCACAATCTGATTAAATGAAGCTTTTCAACCCCCAAATTTCTGAGTGTTTAACACATGACAAGCCCCTTGATAGGAGTTATGGCTCAACTAATATTTTGGAACAAATCTAGATATAAACAAATTCCCTGAAATTTTAAGCTAGAGATAACAAATATAACTAAAACTTTTGTTTCATGGTTGCAAGAAGCAGAATAAATATATAGTATAAAAAATGCAAATAAGGATTAAGGAAGGAGTGACTTAATTAGTCTTCTTAGGAAGTGGATTTATGCCTACCTACCTCATGAAACTGGCTTGTGAGGTGAGTTTTGCACCTCACTGATATATTTTAATTTAATCTTATTTTTAGTCGATGTAAGATTCTTGACATAGCCTTTCACCTCAAGAAATGAGTATTTCTGAGTGTGGAATTAGGTATTTTTGGATAGTCCAATAAGAGCCTGATAGCATGTGGCACAACGGCTTCAATCAACTTGACATGGATAAGCTCTGGTATTATCTTAGAAAATAGGTTTATGCCTTAACTCAATCTCCGAAAATGGGTTTGCACTCCACTTATATAATATAATTTTATTTTATTTCTATTTGATGTGGAATCTTCAACAAGTCTCTAAAATCTAGGTGAAATTTTAGTGATCATTGTTCTTGCAATCAATTCGGCGGATGTCACCAGAGAAGCCTCTCTGCAAAATGTTTCTTCCTTAGACTAGAGGGTTATATTTTCTGGCATTTCTACTCTTACACTACACTTCTTTTTATGTTTTTCTTAATGACTGATAACATGTTTCACACACGTTCCTGGGACCGACTTTATGTTTCGTGAAGATGTGTGCTATATCATTCGTGACCTATTTTACGTTTTGTGAACATGTGTGCTACATTATTCGTGAAGCATAAATATTGTTGCATTTGGGAATATGAAATAAAAAATATTGAACTTGACCGAATATTCTAACAATATTTTGGTTTACCAAACAAATATCCATTTATGACCCTGCTATTAAGGAACAAAAGATCAGACATCCTCGTTGTCCTCAATTTTTTAATGTTCCAGGCTGAGATTGCCCGTCAAGAAGCAAGGCTGAAGATGGAGAGAGACAATCTGGAGAAAGAGAAAAGTGTTTTGATGGGAACTGCGTCAAATCAAGATAACCAAGATGGAGCTCT
>Ga0123340_1005050_pt1 | contig 12528 bp, 13 predicted proteins | sample SirMexnodulemix_FD_89961 | JGI IMG/M metagenome (GOLD analysis project Ga0123340, IMG submission 89961) | Root nodule microbial communities of legume samples collected from Mexico - Siratro Mexico nodule mix | ecosystem: Host-associated > Plants > Roots > Nodule | place: Mexico: Nepantla... | reverse complement strand
TATATGTTTATTATATAATAAATACTTTATGATATTTAATGAAATTATATTGATTATACCTTTGATAGTGAATCTTCTAGTCCATGGGAAGAAAAGAAACTTTCAATTTTTTTTATCTTTTTATAAATTTAATTAATTTTTTATTCTTCAATAATCCAACTTCCTCTGTATTCTTATACTCTTCATATGCTAAAATCAGATGTTGGAAGTAACCTCATTATTGTTGAATTTCCTCCATACATAAATTGGATTTATTATATTTAACACTATAAAAAATTAAATTTAAACAAATTTAAAATAATCAAACAACCTAAACATAGTTTAAAATAAATTTTAATTTCATAACTTGAACACTTATTTTTATGATAATTTAAAATTAATTTCATGGTAATTGAATTATAAATTGGTATAAATGCTTGAAGACACAGGTCATCTAAAAGCAGCACCGTTTTGAATACTTTGTATACAGGAAAACGCGGCGAAAGACAACAAAAACCGATAAAATTCAAACCTTAAACCCAAACCGACCTTTCTCTCCTAATTTCATCCTTTCGAACCAGAACACCTCACCGCGGGTTTCCCTCCTCTCCGACAGTGTTAGGGTTTCCCTCTTCGTTCTAACCTTTAACCTTTGCTTATTTTTTATCTGAATAATTCGCAACATTCTGCAAGTAAAATTCAACACACGCTTAGAAAATTTAAATTTAAACTAGCGTAGCATGGACTTGGAAGAGGAACATGAGTACGAGGAGGTAATGGTGGAGGAGGAAGATGACGAGAACGAGATCACGCAGGAAGACGCGTGGGCCGTTATCTCGGCGTACTTCGAAGAGAAAGGCCTCGTTCGTCAGCAGCTCGATTCCTTCGACGAGTTCATCCAAAACACCATGCAGGAAATCGTCGACGAGTCTGCTGACATTGAAATTCGACCCGAGTCTCAGCACAATCCCGGCCACCAATCCGATTTCGCAGAGGTATTTTCCTTCTCCTTCCTTTTGCTTTCCCTTCTGTTCTATTGTGCACTGTTTATTAGGTGATAAGCACCCAGGTACCAGCTTTTAAGGTGGGTTCCAACTGCTTGGGTGCGTATCAATTGGTATCAGATGGTATCAGAAAGGCTTCTTACCAACGAGGAAGTGGAGTTAAGTGTCTCAGGGTGAAGAAGTTGAGTGAAGTGTCACTCAGTGAAGAAATTGAGTATAGTGACACTAAGTGAAGAAATTGAGTAAAAAGTCACGGAGTTAGGAAGTTGAGTAAAGTGTCCCTAAATGAAATGTCAAGAGTTGAGACGAGTTAGGTGGTACTACTATAGTGACTTGGGTACTACACAATGCCTTAGTCCTGCATTGTGTAGTGTTTAAAAGTGTTTGGTTCTCTTTCCTTAATACCTTCGTGTGCTCGGTTCTCTTCCCTAAACAACTAGCCTTTTAAGGCTGGATTCCCTAATACTTGAGTCTTATCATTAGGTTGCGTTGAATGCTGAAAAATGGATACTTGGTTCACTTTGCTGCCATGCAAATGCTATATCACCTTGTTTTAGATGACAGTTTTATTGTTGGAGCTTAAGCATGTAGTTTTCTTTCATTGACAATTATATTTTATTTAGGTTAACTACTGAGGAAAAAATAGAATGCTGACAGAACATACCGGGAATTGTTTCTGCCTTTCGTATCCAAATTAATGATCATTGTTATTGATCCTGATACCTATACATCTAGCATATTCTTTTCTTAGGTATCCATGTAAGATACTGTAGATGAAATTTTAGACGCATCTCCATAATTCATGTGTTATTAGACGTGAAGGTAATAGAAATTAGATAAAATAATTGCGTGTAGTTGTAATAGGTGATTAGATGAATGCAATTTTCAACGTTTTTAGGGATATAGATAACTTTTTCTGTGACCCATGTCCTATTAAAATAATTGTACATAGTTGTAAATAGTGATAAGATGATTAACAATAATGATGAGTTCATTCAAATGTGATTTTTTGCAGACTATTTATAAAATCAGTTTCGGTCAGATTTACTTGAGTAAGCCTATGATGACGGAGTCTGATGGAGAAACTGCCACGTTGTTTCCCAAGGCTGCTAGGTTAAGGAACCTCACGTATTCAGCTCCTTTGTATGTTGATGTCTCTAAGAGGGTTATAAAGAAGGGGCATGATGGTGAAGAGGTCACTGAGACTCAGGATTTTACCAAAGTTTTCATTGGCAAGGTGTCTCTTGATTTGGATAATTTGAATTTTGATATTCACTGACTAAGCCCAATGACTGATTAGTGATTACTCTTTTTCTTTTTGTTGTTATTTAATGGTAGGTTCCTATAATGCTTCGGTCTAGTTACTGCACATTATACCAGAATTCAGAGAAGGATTTGACTGAGCTTGGGGAATGTCCGTATGATCAAGGTGGGTATTTCATTATTAATGGGAGTGAGAAAGTTCTGATTGCTCAGGAGAAGTTGAGCACCAACCATGTCTATGTCTTTAAGAAGAGGCAGCCAAACAAGTATGCCTATGTGGCTGAAGTTCGGTCCATGGCAGAGTCACAGAACAGACCACCCAGTACTATGTTTGTGCGCATGCTCTCTCGGGCTAGTTCCAAAGGGGTAATGTTAATTTTGCAATTTAGACTTTTCTGGCAAGTTGTTCTCCGTGATTGTGTTTTATGCAAGGTCGGAGTTTATGAATTTTACCATTTCAGGGTTCTTCAGGACAATATATACGCGCCACTCTTCCTTACATTCGAACTGAAATTCCCATCATTATTGTGTTTCGAGCATTGGGGTTTGTTGCTGATAAAGATATATTAGAGCATATATGCTATGACTTTTCGGATACTCAAATGATGGAGTTGCTACGTCCTTCTCTGGAAGAAGCTTTTGTAATTCAAAATCAACAGGTGAGTTAGCTAGTTTTATATATTATTTGCTTGCAGCCACAGTGGTGCTTGCTTATCTAGTCTAGAATTTACAGTAATTTAGCGAGATCATTATACAGTCCCATCCTATCCCATTTCAGTATCTGAATTGTTCTTCACTTGTTCAGGAGATTGGTCTTTTTTTTCTTGAATTGTATATTTAACGTTGCTTAGGTTCCTAACAATATTAAAAAAAAAAACAAAAAGAATCTCTGAAGAGTTTGTGTGTTGTTGTGAATTGTGTGTGATTAAACACACAAATAAATCCTTTATTTCTAATCTTTCAAAGTGCAGTATAGGGAAACCTAATAGTGACTAATAATGGAGAATATCCCTAATTATTAGTTGTACACATTTCCCTAGTTACTAAGATCAAATTATATCTTTAGCACTCTCGTTAAAGTTGGGGTATATGTGTCATATGAGCCAAGCTTGTTACAAATGTGGTCAATACAAGAGCTTTTCAGGGATTTAGTTAGCATGTTTGCAAGTTGGTTTGTGGAGTTGACGAAGTTAGTTATTATTTATCCTGAGAGCACCTTCTCTCACAAAATGACGATCAATTTCTCTATGTTTAGTCTGCTCATAGAAGATTGGGTTTGATGCAATGTGAATGTCGACGTCATTGTCATATATTAGTCAAGTATCCTGTGTTCCTCCAAATTTTAACTAATGGAGAGGTTGCTTAAGACATGTACACTCGCATGTAGTTGTTGTAGCACGATACTCAACATCTACACTGTATCTAAAATTTGTTGTCTGCTTCTTGCACCAAGAAATTAAGTTCCCACCAATGAGAAGGCAATATTCAGAAGTAGAGCTATCTAATGGTGATCTAGCCCGATCAACATCAGAAGAACAATAAACAATTTTGAAATTTCCTTTATTTGCAAATATTAAACCATGATTTGATGCATTCTTGATGTATCAAAGGATGCATATCAACATTCCAATGACTATCACATGGGGCCTTTTGGAATTGGCTAACAACACTAACTCTGTATGTGTGATTTTTGGTCTAGTACCAATGAGGTAATTAAGTTTTCCTACTAAACAATGATATCTTATAGGGTCTTTCAATGTCTAACCCTAGTCCAGAAGAAGCTTCAAATAAGGATCTAGACTATCGTTGAGATGACAATCAATCGCACCAGTCTTAGTCAAAATGTCGAAGTCATACTTTTGTTGAGAAATGACAATGCTAGATGAGTATCGTGCAATTTTGATGCCAAGGAAGTACTTGAGTGGATTCAAGTCCTTCGTCTGAAGCTGTTGTGAAGGTGAGACTTTAGTCAAAGATTGCCATTAGTGTCATCGCAAATGATGACAATGTCATTAATATATACAGTAAGATAGATGCACATGCTAAACGAAGAATGAAGTGAATGCACCAAGTGATCAACTTCAGAACTATTCATGTTAAACTCAAGCAAGGTTGAGCTAAAATGAATGAACCAAGCCCAAGGAAATTGCTTTAAGTCGTAGAGTGATTGATGAGCCCAAACCGTAAAAGTTTCACCACAATCCATGCAAAAAAAGTCAAAGTATAATCCTTAGCTACCAGACGAGCTTTATAATGATCAATTGTACCATTGGTGTCATCTTTCACTCTATAGACCAAGCAACACCCAACAATGGTTTTGTTGGGATGCAAGGAACAAGCTCCCATGTTTTGATAGCGTCGAAAGCAACCACCTTTGCTAGCTTTGTCTGTTGCCAACTCTGGTTAGCCATGGCTTCACTTATAGATTTATAAATAAATATACACAAAATCCAAAGAAGAGATAAAAGAAAAATTAGGAAGGAGATAAAAAGTCACAATTCAGAGCAAAGGCATATAAAGAGTTACGATTACGAGTTTACTAAATACCTTTGTGAGTTGCAATGGGAGGTTCAGGTGTAGGCGACATTGGTTGAAGAGTAGTTGCAGCACGAGATGATGTTGGAGGATCAATTGGTGACACTTTCGATGGTGCCCGTGTCCATAAGTGGTATGCAAGAAATGGAGGCGGAATAAGAGCAACTGCAGGTGTTTAGATGGTTTTTGTGCCAATACCATTTTGTTGTGGTATGTGGGCACCTGATGTTTTGATGAAGAATCACCTTGGTGTAGAAAACACCAAAACTGGGAAGACAAATATTTCTTGCATCATCAATTTGAAATTTTTTAATATTGGAGCCAAATCAATATGCAATTTCATCAGAAAAAGCTTTGAAAAGTAGAGAAAACATCAAAACGATTCTTCATTAGAAAAACCCAAATACAACAATAGAAATTGTCTATAAAAGTGATGTAAAAATTTTCTAGTGTGGTTTAGACATGACTACGACCCCAAATATTAGAGTTAACTAGAGCAAAAGGTGACACAACACCCTTATTGAAGTGATGACCATAACTGGTATGAGTATGTTTACGTAGTCGACATGACTTACACTAAAAAGGCTTTGTATCATGTAAGATGTTTTCTAATGACAAGAAAAGTGATAGACAAATAACGCTTTCAAGGACCATTTTAAATTTTAATACTTTCAAGGACTAAAGTGGTTGTTTACCCAAATTCTTTCCTTTTATGCATTCAATATGTTTTCTTTTACTGTACACTCTTTCTGTATGCTGTCAAATGATTTTGCGGTGAGATGGTTATTTATTTTTAATTTCATTTTCAGATGACTGAAATCTGGCATTATTAGTGAATTATGGATGATTATTTATTTTTAGTTTCAGATTATTCAAAACTTTTACTATTAGTGGAATATGGTGGCATTTGATACACTATTTTACACTTCATGTACCTAGCATTAGGTAATTTGGTTTTAATTTCTAATACACTTATCTCAACTGCAGGTTGCACTTGACTACATTGGGAAAAGGGGAGCCACTGTTGGTGTAACCAAGGAAAAGAGAATTAAGTGAGTTTAGTTGGATTTTGTAAAACCTGCATCCTTTATTGAGTTAGGGTTACACTTGTATCATAATCTGCAGGTATGCTAAGGAGATCCTTCAAAAGGAGATGCTCCCTCATGTTGGCATTGAAGAATATTGTGAGACCAAGAAAGCTTACTATTTTGGGTAAGTTTATTCTTTTTCAGATACTGTGTTTTCATTTTGATGACGTGGTGAGTATTTATTACACTGTCATTGCCCTACAGATATATTATTCACCGGCTACTACTATGTGCACTTGGGCGGAGAGCTGAGGATGATAGGGATCATTACGGAAACAAGAGGCTGGATCTAGCTGGTCCTTTACTTGGTGGTCTTTTTAGAATGGTCTGTTTCTGATATTACCCTATTTCATTTGTCTTTTTGCATAGTAACTTTCTGATTAGTCAATTCCTGACCACTGGAACTTGTGCTGCAGCTATTCAGAAAGCTAACAAGAGATGTCAGGGCATATGTACAGAAGGTTTGTTCAGACTTCAAGTTACTCCTATTGCTGTATTCATTTTGCATTGCCTAAACCTTTGTACCCCATGAATGTTGTAGTGTGTTGATAACGGGAAAGATGTTAATCTGCAATTTGCTATCAAAGCAAAAACCATCACAAGTGGACTTAAATACTCACTTGCTACTGGTAATTGGGGGCAAGCAAATGCTGCAGGGACTAGAGCTGGAGTTTCACAGGTATGATTCAAGTAATTGTTTTGCTATGTCTTCTATATAGAAGAAATAAGACTGATCATTTTGATCTTCTGCTTCAGGTGCTGAATCGTTTAACCTATGCATCCACTCTATCTCACTTGCGAAGACTGAATTCCCCAATAGGGCGTGAAGGTAATCTTTCTTGGTTATTCAAGCATGATCCAGCCTACAGTTTTTTCCTCTCCGCGTGTACATTGTTTGTGTAAATTAATACTGTAAAGTAGGTATTGTTTTGTCAGTTATTTCTGTAGATTCACTCAGATTATGCACTATTGCAATACTGCTTGTCTATCTAAGTTGTAATTAATACTTTAATTTTTACCATTCCAGGGAAGTTGGCCAAACCAAGACAGCTGCATAATTCACAATGGGGAATGATGTGTCCAGCAGAAACACCCGAAGGACAAGTGTGTATTTTGCTTTCTAAGCATACTTCTATATTATTACTTGTTGGAACTCATCTTTCTAGAGTGTGATTTGGCTATTATATAGGCCTGTGGACTGGTGAAGAATCTGGCATTGATGGTCTACATAACAGTTGGTTCAGCTGCATATCCTATTCTAGAGTTTTTGGAAGAATGGGGCACAGAGAATTTTGAGGTTGATGGCCTTCCTGCGTAAAGTTACTTTGTTTCTCTATCGAGTCCTTATGATTTGTATGCTTAAATTTGTCTGTTCTCCATCCGCATAGGAAATTTCTCCTGCAGTGATTCCCCAAGGAACAAAAATTTTTGTAAATGGTTCCTGGATGGGTATCCATCGTGATCCTGATATGTTGGTGAGAACATTAAGAAAGCTGAGGCGACGGGTAACTATAATTTCACTTTTGATTTTTTTGGACTACCTATTTTTTTTTTGGATTGAATCTGTCGGCAAATAGCAACCTCCTTCTTAAAAGAAGATAGCATGATATAGTAATAGTAGGTACGATATGATAACGGTGGCATGATTTTCCATCTCCAATATTATGGGCCTGAATAATCGATCCAAAAACTAGCCAGATGCTGCTACTTATTTTGAAATTCTACATGTGTTTGTACGAGTATTCATTGTATTATTTCTCAAATTTATATTCTCCTTTATTGTATCACTTATGAGGGCATTAGGAATATAAATACATGAGCCTGCTGATTATTTTAGAAAATATGGACAGCTTATTCTAAGGAGTCAAATCCCTGTGATTATGGGATTGTTTCTAAATACATAACCCTAGTATTAAGAGCAAGATATGGCTGCAATAAAGAATAAAATTACAGCAAGGGTAAAATATAAAACTTATACGAGAAATATAGTTTTGACATTACTTTCAAAGGAGGCCGTAGTATGAGTCTTTGAAATAGTTGGTTTACTGATAACTTCATGATAGAGCCATCTGAATATCCATTATTTACTTTCTTTTGGGATTTGATTGATTAAAGTTGCTTAGATGTTTTAATTGTGGTATGATGCTGATGGCTCTCGTGGTTCAGGTTGATGTTAACACTGAAGTTGGGGTTGTCAGAGACATCCGTCTTAAAGAGTTGCGTATATATACAGATTATGGTCGTTGCAGTCGTCCTTTATTCATTGTGGATAGGCAAAGGCTTCTCATAAAGAAGAAGGATATTCATGCTTTACAACAGAGGGTTAGCCAGCTTAAACTTAGTGTATCTTTGAGTTGACATTGTTTCAGTAATTGCTTTACTCGTCATTCAATTTCTTCAGGAATCCCCTGAAGAGGGTGGATGGCATGATCTAGTGTCCAAGGGCTTTGTAGAATATATTGACACGGAAGAAGAAGAGACTACAATGATTTCCATGACAATTAATGTTAGTATTATAATTCTGGATTTGAAAAATGTACAACCTTTGTTGAATATGTGGGTTCGTTAATGTAAAGAGGCTATAAAGCAACAAAAAGTAATTATTGAATACATGTTACAGGATCTTGTACAAGCTAGGATTAATCCTGAAGACGCATATTCTGATACTTATACTCATTGTGAAATCCACCCGTCACTGATTTTGGGTGTATGTGCTTCCATCATACCATTTCCTGATCACAATCAGGTAAATATGTATTTCTTTTCTGTATTCATGCTGCTTAATATACGTTATCCGTCTCACTTATCTATTACTGGTGCAATCAGTCCCCACGTAATACTTATCAGTCTGCAATGGGAAAGCAAGCAATGGGAATATATGTTACCAACTACCAGTTTCGAATGGTACTGTTTGTTCTTTCTTGTGATTAATGAGTGCCTGTTTTTCTGTATATGTATTTTACTTGACACTGAATTTACTCCATGTTTTTGCTCCATTACTTAGGACACCTTGGCCTATGTTTTATATTATCCGCAAAAGCCACTGGTCACTACAAGAGCCATGGAGCATCTTCATTTCCGTCAACTCCCAGCTGGAATTGTAAAATCATGCTTCCTTTCTTTATATCATTTTATTGTTTTGTTGATAGCTTAAACATTCTAATACATTTACCCCTTGTTTCTTAGAATGCCATCGTGGCCATTGCATGTTATTCTGGTTACAATCAAGAAGATTCTGTGATCATGAACCAGTCATCAATAGACCGTGGATTCTTTCGGTCTCTGTTTTTCCGTTCATATAGGTACTAATGCCCATAATTGGATATTTTCTCCTTTTGGTTGCCATGTTTGTGATTTTTATGAAGTGCTGGTTTCTTTAACTTTTATAGAGATGAAGAGAAAAAGATGGGAACCCTAGTCAAAGAAGATTTTGGCCGTCCAGATAGAGCTAACACCATGGTGAGAATTCTGGCTTTGGTGGCAAATTACTATTCTTGATTTGCATTTTTATTTGGGAAAAGATATTGGTTTCTTGTTGGTGGTTTATTATGGAGTTTCGTTTTGCAGGGAATGCGACACGGTTCTTATGATAAGCTGGATGATGATGGTCTTGCACCACCAGTAAGCATATCTGTGTTTGTGCTTTATGTTGTCTGTTCCCGATAAATTTTACAGAAACCAATTTATTATTATGAAATAGGGCACAAGAGTATCGGGTGAGGATGTTATTATTGGAAAGACCACCCCAATATCTCAGGAGGAGGCACAGGGACAAGCTTTACGATACACTAGGCGTGATCACAGCATAAGCTTACGTCACAGTGAAACGGGAATTGTTGATCAAGTAAGTTTATCATATTTATTTACTTCAACGTGCTACATGTTGAGTTTGAGCCTATGTTGTGAATGCTTAGTGAGAGACTTTAAATTTTAATTATTAAATAAGGAGTTGCTTGACAAAAGTAAAATGTCTACATGGGAAGTAAGAACATGTTAATGCATTCCAGAATCCTGATTCTTATAATTACTTTAATTACTGGATTATAATTTTTTTTTCTGTATTGTAGGTTTTGCTGACAACAAATGCTGATGGATTAAGATTTGTGAAAGTAAGAGTGAGATCTGTTCGTATACCACAGATTGGTGACAAATTCAGTAGTAGACATGGTCAGAAGGGAACTGTTGGTATGACTTATACTCAAGAAGACATGCCCTGGACTGTAGAAGGCATCACCCCTGATATTATTGTCAATCCACATGCCATTCCTTCTCGAATGACAATTGGTCAGCTTATCGAGTGTATCATGGGGAAGGTGGCAGCTCACATGGGAAAAGAAGGAGATGCTACTCCTTTTACAGATGTTACTGTAAGTAGCATTCTTCCATCAAATACCCTAAACCTAACCATGTAGACCAAAAGACAGGTGTCTGTTGTATAGGGTAAATTATATCTTTTTATAGAAGTCTTCAGTCAAAATGATTTTTCAACTACTCCTGTCAATTTTATTTTTTTTTATAAGCAAAAAACTTCAACTGTCGATAAAATTCTTTTTTTGTACGTTTATCTCAAGACATTGAATACATATGTTGTCTATGCTTAAAATTCTATCTTTTATTGCTGTAATCCAGGTGGACAATATCAGCAGAGCTCTACACAAATGTGGGTATCAAATGCGTGGTTTTGAGACTATGTACAATGGTCATACAGGAAGACGTCTCAGTGCAATGATTTTCCTCGGTCCTACATATTACCAAAGACTGAAGCACATGGTTGACGACAAGATCCATTCTCGTGGCCGGGGTCCTGTGCAGATCCTCACAAGGCAACCTGCTGAGGGACGGTCACGAGATGGAGGTCTCCGATTTGGAGAGATGGAACGAGATTGCATGATAGCTCATGGAGCTGCTCATTTCCTGAAGGAAAGGTTGTTTGATCAAAGTGATGCATATAGGGTCCATGTATGTGAGCAGTGTGGGTTGATAGCTATTGCAAATCTCAAGAAGAATTCCTTTGAGTGCAGGGGGTGCAAAAACAAAACTGACATTGTTCAGGTGAATGATCGTTTATATTTTCTAGTGGTGTCCAAGCTTTTCCTTATGCTGAATTTTTTTTGCTTTGATTGTCCTTGTAGGTTTTCATTCCTTATGCTTGTAAACTCCTCTTCCAAGAGTTAATGGCCATGGCCATAGCTCCAAGAATGCTTACAAAGGACGTCAAATCTAAAAAGGACCAAAAGAAGAAGGGAGCCTGATAAACATGTTTTGACCAAAACCACTGTTCTTATATTCTCATCTCAAGCTCTCCAGAACTTGGAACATACATGGTATCTAAATTACAGGAACCTTAGTTTTGTTACATTCCTGATAGATGTTTCCCTTTGCCTAGCAGGTTGATGCTACCCTTTTGCATTTGCTTTTAATGCTTTTCTATTCAGGGTTCTCGTTCCTAGCGATTAATATTACCAAGCATGTATATATTATTGAAGAATTTAGAATCCTTGAGCTTTCTTCTTATTTACTACAGCATAGAGGGTTAGTATTAAGAGAAAAATATAGTTAGCGGAAGTTTATGTTAGGTACTTATAGTGAGCCGCCTTTTAAATGTAGTGAAAGGTACTGGATATAACTGTACAGGTGTCTTCTGTCCAATCAACCATGAATTCCAGCTCCAATTTTGGCAATCCTTTTATTGGTTTACGAGGATGGTCAAGATGTGAATATTGTTAAAAGTTGTATAAAAGAAGTTACCAGAATTAGATGATTTAAATTTAGTTGCAATGGTGGGAAGCGATGGTATGTTGTACTTGCACTCTAGACCCTATAGTAGTTTTTAAGTTTAATTATTGTACAATATAGTGAAATGAACTAATTATTTATCATACAGTGCGTTATGTTCAATAGTTAAGGAGTTTTTCTCTTCTGCTAGTTCCTCCTTACTTCACAGCTGATGAGGATGCTGATTGGGATCATTGCTTAGATACCCAAGATCTACGATCGTTTTTTATATTTTCTCATTCTTTCCTGGGTATTCTGTAAATTGAAAATGCAAGTCATTAATTTCATCATTCTGTGTATTGAAGCTATGTATATATTTAGCCATATTTGCTAGTGCTGTCACTTGGATTTCCATCTAATGCTCGTTTGCTTACAGTAGGAGTTTGTTTCTAGTCAAATGTGGAAAAAGTATAGAAAACAAGATGGAGAGGTGCACCTCTTTTTTGAGAAAAATTAAGTATTACATAATTGATTATGTAATTTATTTTCTTTTTATCTTTTTCATGTTTAAAATAGTGTGGATTTTAAACATTTTTTTTAAATAGAATAATGAATAAAATAATAATAACAATAATATACAAAATATAAAAATTTAGAAAAAAATTATATTGAAAAGAAAATGATTTCTTTTATTTAATCTTAATTCATATAGCAATAATTTACGTCCATTTCTTACTTTTTTTCCTTTTTCTTCACTCTTTTCTATTATTCAATTCAATTTGTATTTTCAATTATATTATTCACAATACAAAATTGTATTCATATTTGAAATTGGACATTTTGAAATACAAATTTTGTATATACAAAATTGTATTTTGAAATATAAAATTATATTTTAAAATGTACAATTTAAAATACAAAATTGTATTTAATAATGTATAATC
>Ga0123340_1005049_pt1 | contig 12530 bp, 11 predicted proteins | sample SirMexnodulemix_FD_89961 | JGI IMG/M metagenome (GOLD analysis project Ga0123340, IMG submission 89961) | Root nodule microbial communities of legume samples collected from Mexico - Siratro Mexico nodule mix | ecosystem: Host-associated > Plants > Roots > Nodule | place: Mexico: Nepantla... | reverse complement strand
GTTGGTGAGGGTTAATGAAAATTTCTGGTGTTTGTTTTTTGTTTTCCGTGTGGAAGTAATATTACCCTGAAATCTTTTTTTTTTTTTTTTTTTTTTTTTCGGTTTTTAAAATTCTCTTGTTAATCTTGTTTTAATTTGTCTGAATAAATTATTGTGCACTCAGGTGATTGCTGATAATGTTGGTGACAATGTTGGAGATATAGCTGGTATGGGATCTGATCTTTTTGGTTCATATGCGGAGTCATCTTGCGCTGCTCTTGTTGTTGCTTCCATCTCCTCATTTGGGTTGAATCATGAGTTGACTGCGATGCTATACCCTCTCATTGTCAGTTCAGTGGGTATTCTTGTTTGTTTGCTCACCACCTTATTTGCAACTGACTTCTTTGAGATCAAGGCTGTGAAGGAGATTGAGCCTGCATTGAAAAAGCAGCTCGTTATTTCCACTGTGCTGATGACTATTGGGGTTGCAGTTGTTAGTTTTATTGCACTTCCAACTTCCTTCACCATCTTCAATTTTGGAGTGCAGAAAGACGTCAAGAGCTGGTAAGTTTTATATTAACACCTATATATAAGTAACCACGCCTTTGGTGAAAAAATTAGTTATGGATGAATTCTTGTATATTTATACAATTATACATGGTTGCTTTTTATATGTGTGGACTCGTAAGATATTTTTATTTTGTCTTGCAGGCAGCTATTTTTGTGTGTTGCTGTTGGTCTTTGGGCAGGACTTATCATCGGATTTGTAACTGAGTACTATACTAGTAATGCATATAGGTAAGTAATTTAGGATAATGCTTTACTTTATTTTTGCTTGCGTGCAATCATATCATGTGATCTTTAGCTTGACTATTTCTCTGGTTTTGCAGCCCTGTTCAAGACGTAGCTGACTCCTGCAGAACTGGTGCTGCAACAAATGTTATATTTGGCCTTGCCTTGGGATACAAGTCTGTTATTATTCCAATTTTTGCTATAGCAATTAGTATTTTTGTTAGTTTCACCTTCGCTGCCATGTATGGTATTGCCGTTGCTGCACTTGGGATGCTGAGTACCATTGCCACTGGGTTGGCCATAGATGCATATGGTCCAATCAGTGACAATGCTGGAGGTATTGCTGAGATGGCTGGTATGAGTCACAGAATTCGTGAGAGAACTGATGCCCTTGATGCTGCTGGAAACACGACTGCGGCAATTGGGAAGGTGAAGATTTTGATTTTTTTATACTTTCTTCAAACCCAATTCTGTAAGTGCACGAAAACATGAGTTTTCTTGCTACTTATCTGACATCTGTATTATTCTGTTTTAGGGCTTTGCCATCGGTTCTGCCGCCCTTGTATCTCTGGCCCTTTTTGGTGCCTTTGTGAGCCGAGCATCTATTACAACTGTTGATGTGCTGACTCCAAAGGTTTTCATTGGTTTAATTGTGGGGGCAATGCTTCCTTACTGGTTTTCCGCCATGACCATGAAGAGTGTGGGAAGTGCTGCTCTGAAGATGGTTGAGGAAGTTCGCAGGCAATTCAATACCATTCCAGGGTTGATGGAGGGAACTGCCAAGCCTGACTATGCTACATGTGTTAAGATCTCTACTGATGCTTCGATTAAGGAAATGATCCCGCCCGGTGCTCTTGTCATGCTCACACCTCTTGTTGTGGGTATCCTTTTTGGTGTTGAAACACTTTCTGGTGTCCTCGCTGGATCTTTGGTATCTGGTGTGCAGGTAATGTTTCATACACCCTGTTTATTCAGTAGTTTACTCAACAACGATATTATTGGTCCCATATATTCTTTGCATCTAAGACATATTTCCTTTCCATGCTTACAGATTGCTATCTCTGCTTCCAACACCGGCGGTGCATGGGATAATGCCAAGAAGTACATTGAGGTAATTATTTATTGACTACTTTGAGCTGAATAATTAATTGATCCACTGTGGTATTAAAATGGTGTCCCGACTCTTAAAGTAATGACTTTTAAGGGTAATTATAATGAAATTCAATAAATTTGACCTTGTAACAGCAATAGCTTGGAGCTGTGTGTGATGAATATCTGTATTGTGGATTTGATGGGGTGTGTAATTTTACAGGCTGGCGCTTCTGAGCATGCAAGAACCCTTGGTCCAAAGGGGTCAGATTGTCACAAGGCAGCAGTTATCGGTGACACCATTGGAGACCCTCTCAAGGATACATCCGGTCCATCACTGAACATCCTTATCAAGCTGATGGCAGTTGAGTCTCTTGTGTTTGCCCCTTTCTTTGCTACACATGGTGGTTTACTCTTCAAGATCTTCTAAAGAGTTGAGAGAAAAGAGCATCGTTCATCAATTTTCTACTATGGCAGAACAACAAGGAAAAGCCGTCCTTTTACCATGCCTTTACTTTTTTGTTAGTCTTTAACTCATCTGTCATGTCGACTTCATTGTTTTTGAAACAAAGTATATTTTGTCACTCATTTGTAGTTTTAAGACACCTCATTAGGTTGAGTCTGCTGCAAAATTTTCCTTGTTACGTGGAGTTTCATGATGATGACGATGATTTAACTTTCTTCCGCGCGATCATTTTCTTAAATGCCTATCAGTTGGCCGATTCTATTATAGTTCTTCACCACTTTTTGTATTTGTTTATAAGATTTCTTGAAATATAACTAATTCAATTAAAACTGAATAATGGATTAATTAATGAAAAATTGAATCTATAAAATAAGTAGTTGAATTTCGAAGTCTAAATTCAGATAAAAATTGCAATTTCATTCATGGTTTGGGAGAGAGCAACAAATCGATAGATGTTGATAGAATGAATAAATTTTAAAAATATACATGTGAAAATACTCTGAATGTAAAATTGTAATATGGGAACGTGTAAAGGTTAACTTTAAACTTAGTAGTATAAATAAACTTATTCCTAGTTTAATAGACTAATTTATGTGTTTTTTTTTTAATTTTAGAAACATAATTGCTACGTATTTTTTAGTTTCTGAAATGTAAGACTACTACTTGAAAATGATAATATATAGAAACTTAACAAAAATGAAAAATTAATCAATATCTTTATTTTAAGGGAAAAATAATTAGTCAATGTCTTTATGACAAGGATATTGGTTCAGAAATATTCTTTTCTATTTTCTTAATATAATTAACTTACTTTTATTGTTATCTTTATCGCGTCTCATATGTTTATGCTTAATTTGCTACTCAATTCTTTTCCAATTTTACCACATTTTTTATCAAACATTTTCAGTAACAAACAGTGAGAATCATTACATTGGTTGATTGCAAGCAAGAAAACTCATGTTTTTTACGAAAGTTTTACAAGTAAGAAACACGTAATTATGAAAAATCACGTGATATTGAGTCCTTGTTTCTTGAATTGCATTGCATATACCACTTGTGAGCTAATATGATTTATTTACTTGATTATAGATGTAGGAGTCTCTTGCTGCAAACCTGTTGTTCATGTTGTAAAGCCTAGTGCCTTGCATATTGCAATCAATCTAGTTTTATATGAGCGAGTTAAAACTTTTGAAAATTGATTCTCACCTTGTCAGGTAAATGATCCAACATGTTCACTAAAATTCTTCCTTCAAGTTTATCTGTCTACAATCTTTCCAAGATTGAGCTAGTGGTCCGACCTCCAGGGTTAACAGAAGAAAACCATCACAAGATCTGACCCAAGACCATCAAGTTGCAATGATATTTCTGAGATATTTTTACACTATGCCATGAGATCTTAATGTGCCTCTTTACTGTGCTTTTAATGCCTTGTCTTTGTGCCATTTTCATGTCATTCTTATCAATAGGAGTTTTAAGGAATAGAGCTTTCTATATGTTGTGTCATTAGTGTTCTTTCCATATCAAATATGTAATTTAAGAAGTCATCTTTGCCTCTTTCCCCCATCTTCCCATTTTTCTGATAATTAAGATTATAATTTATAGATATTTCGATATTGTGATCTTGTCTTAGACATGAATGAGGATGCCGAGTATGGATGTAATTTGTTCCTTATGGATATAAACGATAGTGGGAAAATTGCCATGCTACATTTGGTTGAAAAAACGTATTTAACTGGTCTAGTGCATTTTAATGGCGATTTTAATTATGCTCTTTCATATTATTTGCGTGGTGAGTTTTGAACTGATTTTTAGTGGCAATTCAAAGTTGGGACTGCTGAAGTCAAGTTAGGGACCACCATAGCTTTTTTCTGTCACCATTTTGAAGAATTGCTATAAAGCAGATTTAACTTGCTAACATTGTAAACGAGATTATATTACTAGTTATGGTTTCAAAGCAACTAAACCACTCATATTTATCTTTTATAGTCTGATTTAAACAACAAAAACATCAAAAGACTTTTCCAACAGGTTGGTAATTCAAATTTGAAAGCCTCACCACCTCTAATCAGAGGTATCTGCAATTTTGAGAGTCTCAAGGGGAATTTTTCCCTCTTGATAGCACTTGTAGTTGATATCACCATAACGTTTAACGTTTCTGTATAACCTGGGCCGTGACTCATCTATAAGACCTTCTGCAGGTCCAATCTCGTTCTCCGGATCTGGCTCATTGAACATTGCCAAAGACATCCTCATCTTTTCTGTGTTTGTCACAACCCTGTGCATTATGCTCTTGAATATTCCATTACTCATGATCTGCAACAGTGCCAAACTTCATTAACAATTCATCAACTAAACACCGATTCCACCTCAAAAACTAACAAGTTAGCAAGTACAAAAATAGTATTTTAATGATTCTTTGAGATAGAGTCCAGTTACCTGCATTTGATCGCCCAGATTGACAACAAAGGCATCTGGAATTGTGGGAACACTGACCCAATTGTCATCTATCAGAACTTGAAGACCTTCCACTTCTTTGTCTTGCAATAGGACTGTGATTCCTGATCTATCTGTGTGAGGTTTGACGCCAAGAACCAAATCAGGCCTAGAACAACGTGGATAGAAGTTGAACCTCGCCAGCATCAATGATTCTTCACCAAACTGGTCCAGGAAGCTACCCTCTTCCAAATTCAGCGACCTTGCCATGCATCTCAAGAGATAATCCATCATTGATTTCACTTTCCTCGAAAACTCCTCTAATTTCTCACTGCATTAGTATGTTCCAGAAAATTCTCAGGTAAATCTTCATTCTAAGATATATTTTTAGAATAACATAATAAGAATTAGTATTTGAAGGGCAGTACCTAAAATCAGTAGGAATTTTTGGCCAAAGAGAAAGCCTTCGTGCTTTTTGTGGAAAAACTCGAAGTGACAGGCGATAGGACCAGTCAAGGACCTGCTTGTCTGAAACTACTCTGTCATTCCCATATCCCTCAGATTCATTAACAGCTCTGGCATACTTCTGCTTTTCCTCTTCTGGGAGTGCAAAAAATTGTTTTGCAACTTCACGTATTTTGTCAAGGTACGAGCTTGACATTCCATGACCAATTGCCTGTTGGCAAGAGCATGTCAAATATGGTCACTATTTCAAAGATGAAAGCATTAATATCCCTATTACAGATATGAATCACATAATTCACAATTAGCATATTCTATTAAAGATGCATTTATCTACTTGTCAACATAAAGGGGTGCTTTGGTTCAAAGAAGTTAAAAGATATGAAGTTTTTGGAAGTTTTTGTGGATCCACACCTGGAAGCATCCAGCTGAACTTAGAGCAGATCTGAGCTTGTCTAGCTCAGCTTCTGATGAGAGGAGACTTACATCAATGATGGGTATTGGAATCAGTGCAGAAGAATGTTTAGATACAAAGGTATTTCCTTTGACAATATATTGCGATGGTGGTTCATCACCTTCCATGGACATTTGTTGAACGCTCTTGGACACTGATTTCTCCTCGGAAACAAGTAGATTGCCGGCCATCTCTTTCTTAATTGCTGATCCACCCATGGATGGTTTTCTACTGTGTCAAGTTACTCATCATAATAAGATGAATTTTTTATTCCCCACGTTCCCACTTTTGGATTTTCTTTATCGATCAAAGAATAAAATAAGTAATAAGTACAAACGTGTATTTTAATCCGTATATAAACACTACAAAATTTGAGATTTCATATGTTTTAACAAAAAAGTATTCCTAAGAAACTCCTACCTACCCTGCAACATCCTATACTTCTACGTTTCAATTCCTACGTGACTCTCCTAACCCAAACAGTAGAATCCAGAGTCTCCCATGAAATGTGGTATAGAAAGACCTTTCTAAAATGATACCTTTTTTTTATCCTGTAACGTTGTTCTTGTCTTTTTCGCCTGCAATGGTGAGAAGTGCAGTGAGAGACAAGCGAATGGGGCAATTCAGTCATTTCGCCCAATCATGGGTACATGTTATAAAATGGGGTTGCGGGAAGTAAAAGCCATCTCCATGTTGATGTGAGCCACAAGCACCACCACTTCCGTGGCCACCTCTTATAGCATCAATGTAAATATTACCCTTACGCCTCATGTTTCGTTATGTAATGGCACTATTCTTTCTTTATCTTGTTTTTTTCCTTTTCCTTTGCTTTCTGCAACTTGAATAGCCTTTTTTAACCAGCATGGCCAGGCTCACGCCAAGACCAGACCATTCCTGCTTCATCTCACACACTCACAGACCATACTCACACACCCCTTTTCTCAGAACGACGTCGTTTCCACGTTTTCACTTCCAACTCTCACCTTCCAACTACACCTTAAGGCGGCTCAGAATAGTTTCTAGCGCTCAACAAAATGCCAAAGAAACCCAGAGAGTGGCCAAGGCCAAAGCTCTCACTGAACTTCAACTGGAAGAGGTGGAGAAGCGGCAAGAGAACTTGTCTGGGAGCTGGCCACCTTGGAAGAATCTTCCCCCAAGATACAAGCTCATTGGCACCACATCTCTCGCCTTCGTTATTTGTAACATGGATAAGGTTCTTACATGCTTTTGCAACCCCACAAAGTAAAATTGCTTCTTGATCACAGTTGGATACAAGCAAGCAAGCAATTGAAAGCACTGTTTTGTTTTCAATGAAAAGAAAGCATTTTTAGAGTATAGTCAATGAATTGCATCATTAATTATGCATGGGATTTGATTTGATTTAATGGGGTGCAGGTGAACTTGAGTGTTGCAATAATTCCAATGTCTCATCAATTTGGGTGGAACTCCACAACTGCAGGATTGGTTCAGTCCTCCTTCTTCTGGGGCTATGCATTGAGTCAATTGCCTGGGGGTTGGCTAGCCAAAATATTTGGTGGCAGGTTAGTTACCAGTTGCTACCCATGTTCTTTCTTTGCTATATTGCTGTTTGCTTACCAAAAGATTTATCTTGTGTCTACACTTTTAAGCATTTGTAGGAGAGAAAATAAGAGAAAAATTGAAATGAAATTTTCCATAAGCTTAAATTAGTTTATGTACAAGATAAAAAAACAAAAAAACAGAACAGTTATATAAGAGAATTTCTAAATACTAGCACATACACAAGTTAATTTTAGTTTATGAAGAAACTTTTGTCCTCTTAGTTTTGTCTCTTACGAGAAGTTTGTCCGAACATAGCTTTGTTGTAGTATATAAGGAAATATTTTAGTTCAAAGTGCATTGACATTGTAAATACACTTTACTTTATTTTTCAATCATGGATTGACATAATTAAAAATTATTGACTTTGTATTATTATTTTAAAAGTTATATACAAAGCATCGTTCTAAATTGTGGTTTGCAACCACAAGTAGTTGCGGTGTTTCCCGAAACTGCAACGACATACAACTGTGGTGCTTTCCACATCCAAAATGACCCTCATTTGTCAGTGTGATTTTCGTTTACACAAATTATCGCAATTCACCCACAACTTATCTTCAGCATTGATCTATTTTACTTTTTATATAAAAAACAAAAATTCAGATTTCAATCTTCTATTCTAACTTCTAAAGAGCCAATGGTCGAATGAATGTGACCATGTCAGATGTTAGGTGAGTACAAATGACACTGCGTAGTGATGCATTGGGAAGACATGAGATGTACTAATGCATAGTTAGAAAAAATATTCCAACAATTAGAATAATCTGTAAAATTCTTATTGCAAACATATAATAACTTCATGCTGCAGTGGTCACAATCTGTATTGCAGCTGCTGCAATGCTTGCAACCTTGCAACTGCAACCGCAATTTATAAACATGATCCAAAGTGATCCAAATTGTAAAAATCTTTCCACTTAACAATGTGTTAAAATTAAACTCTGAAAGAAAACTGGAAAAGTACAATACTCCGGGACGATAGCGAGTGGACTTGAGGTCTTCAAAAGACTTTTTAAGATGTTATTGGTTTTCTACTTTTCTTTGCCAAAAGAAAATGAAAACGTTTGGCATATAAGTTTGAGTGAATAAAGAAGAAATCAAGCTGGCCACTTTAATTTGGTCAGTATAGATTTCGTAAAATAATTCTGCTTTTTTCCTAGTTTACCTCTAATTTCCCCTTCTCTGTTTCTGTATTTAATTTATTATTTTTAAATAAGAAAAAAAATGTATCCTGCTGCATCTGGAAGGAACATCCAACGCAATTGAAAGGCCAAAAGAGTTGATTGTAGTATCACAGAGTGCAACTATTATGTAGGTTCTTAGTGACTTGTGATTTCACATTAGACATGAATGAAATAAAGATTATAATGTTTGGATAGTCCTCATCTTACAAATAAATTTTGTGGGTTTGATTTCGACCAAAGTCTAAATTCTAAGAAAGTGTGAAAGTCATCTTAGATCCATTGTTCCAACTGCATTGCTTTAGGATTCTTGGGTGAGGGGGTGTGGTGTTGAATTGGGCCCTAACTCCAAATGCCGAAGATGGTTTATTTTTTGGTCGTTAGGCCATCAGCATTCCCATGCTCTAAGGTTCAAATTAAGTTGAACCAAATGCATACTCTTTTGCGTTTGCACTGAAGTTTTAGGCACTTTGATCTCAAGTTTTAATGAGTAGGAGTAATAAAATTGGGACTTGCACCAATGTCTGATTATTCTTTTAGGAAGAAATGGTGGTAAATGATTTGAGTATCATCCATTATAATGTTGAATTGAAAATGAAAAAATGAATCAGTGGTTTGACCGATTTTGGAAAACATCAAATCTTTAAAATGCTTAGCAACAAATATCTTGTCATGCAATCTTTTTGTAATCAAGGCTCAGGATGGATATGTTAGAATCTACTTGCAAGGCATTGAACTTTAATCTCACATTGGAATATGGGATTCTAGTATGGAGTTTATAAGACTTTGGAATCTCCAACTATCTTTTGTGGTGTAGTTCTCCCTACCTAGGTTCTTACCTATTTTTATCAGAGCCTTTAATCATGTCTCTCAATTGCTAACGAGATGCAGGTGGTGATACCAACATTGCAATGTTTTCCTAGATTTTTCAAAAGGCTAGTGCATAGCCAGCCCCACATGGGCCTTAGGGTTGTGGAGCGTGGTGGGATATTATAACCCAACTTTAAGGTATGATATGAGACTTGAGTCTAACATTGGAAGTGTGAGATAGTGTGGGGTTTATCAGATTTCGAGTGAGGATTAATTAGGCTTAAACTCACTCCCTAATATTGTTAATCAAATATCCCATTCTTTTATATATATTGACAAAGGTATCCATCTATGGCTTCCTTTTATTAAATGGGAGTCAATTGAAAAATTCATGTTCAAGTCCTAAAGAAAGAGATAGTAATTGGACAATTACCTCATTCAGAGTTGGCACTGATATTTCTATTTAGTTTCCGAGTTTATGATGTTATACCATTATCTTTGTTTTTCAGAACTGTTCTTGAGGTTGGGGTACTACTATGGTCAGTGGCTACCGCTTTTGTTCCTTCTCTTGCTGGATATATGCCTGGCTTACTATTGTCAAGGGTTTTGGTCAGTGACTTCTTTCAACCACCCAATGCATACTTTCTTTTTCGCTGATTTAAGGTCTACTTACAAGCATGATTCCTTGGGTCTTGCAAAATGTTATTATTTTGTTGTATTTATCTTTCCACGGGATTTTCTATCTTCTGCAGTAAGTGTGTCTATTTTGTATTTCTTTTTTGTACATTTATTGCTATTTAGCCTGTACCCTGGTTAACATTTGTTATTCTTTTTCAACACTACTAATCTCTTCTCTTCCATTGCATATCTAGGTTGGGATAGGGGAAGGTGTTTCACCATCTGCTGCTACGGATCTTATTGCCAGGCACGTAAACATCCAAATATTTCGGGATAAAGTTGATTTTCTGCTGATTTGTATTTCTTTTATGATTTGATATTTACTTATATTCTGATTACTTTTGTCGTCAGTATGTGAAATTTTAGACTATTTTCCTGTTAACTAAATGTCTTTAGTTTCGTCCCAGAAAGAAAATTTGCTGGAACTAGACTTTTTTGTTGCATTATAAGAATCCAAAGCAACATAAAGATGTAGAAAACTAACAGCAATTGTTCGGAGTTGGACAAAAATTCTTTAAGTTAATCATTTCACTCACCTAACTCGGCTGCCCCCCAAAATTGATAAAGCATCTTGCTTTATGATTTGAGTGTTAGGTTGTTAGAGAATCAGTTCAACAGGAGAAGAATAAGAAAAGAAGAAGATTAAGGAAAGAGAATAATGTGGGAGGCAGTTAAGGTTGTTAGAGAAATAAGAGGATTGAGGAGGTTGGTCTATTTAATGAGACCAACCTAGTGAGAGTGAGTTATTGTTGAATTTGTAAGTTTTGACAGGTGTAACTTGTGTGAAAGGAGCAATGGTTCCATTGTATTGTATTTTGTGTTCTTCCTTTTGGGGAAGCAATCAATAAACGAGGTATATTCAGTGTATCACTGTTCTTTGCTGGTTTTGCTGCGGTGACGTAACAGGTCCTAGGTGAACATACTGTTATTAGTTATGAAAAATAAGTCTTTATGCCACCTGTGATTTTGAGTGGAGAAAAATCATTTTTGTAAAATAGTTTGGTTCCTGCCACAGATTTTTGACAAATACTATACATGTCAGACAATTATAATATATATATATATATATATATTTTTTTTATCTTTTCACCCTTTTAATTGGTAAGATTCATTTCCACATGCAGGTCAATACCATTGGAAGAACGCTCACGGGCAGTAGCATTTGTTTTTGGTGGTTTGAGTGTTGGAAGTGTTATGGGGTAGGCATTTTCTAGCTTGTAGTTACGCAGGATTGTAGTTTTTTTTATTGTCTACTCTCAATTTTAACACTGTAATATCTGTCAGGCTTCTTTTGGCTCCTCCCCTTATCCAAAATCTTGGTTGGGAATCAGTATTCTATTTATTTGGTCTTTTGGGGATTGCTTGGTAAGTAGAAATGACTATCAATTTTCCACTTGCCTATATATCAGTTTAAAATATTAAATTTCCTATGTCTTGACTTTCAAATATGGTTGTCTGATTCAAATTATGACTTGGTTTATTGCCATTATATTTGAAGGTTTTTGGGGTTTCAAGTTCTTGATGGAGGTGAAACACAATTAAATGCAAAATCTCTTTCATGTAAGATCTTTATCTATTTTAATTTTTCGTGCTTTCTTAATTTGAGCTAAAAAGTATTTTGTTATTAAATCAATGATGATAAATGATGCCTTTCTAGTAAAATAAGTTTTACAATCTATTAGGATTGATGAGTTGCTACAATTGATGTTTATCAAGTAAATGTTTACTTTATCATCTTATCTGTTCGAAACATTTTCATTTTTTTTATTTTGAAAAATACTTTTGGTGTCATCCTTACTGTGGTACTATCTGCCTGCTTAATCTGGCTTGGTCTCAATAAAGTTGGTCACTTTTTCTTTGCTTTTCATCTTCATCAACACTGCTGCAACACATAGTTTTTGCATTAGCTCATAGCTTGGTTGGCTGTTGTATTTGTCAATGCTAATCATTCCGTGAATTTGGCTCTTATAAATGGAAAAATTCACTTTAGAGAGGAAGGCGAGGCAAACATCTCCACTATTAATGTTAAAATCAAAGAGTAGTTTCTAACAAATCCATAATTTGTTCTACATGTGCATGAAATTCTTTCCATTGAGGTTTCGTACTTTTCCTTCCAAAATGGGAGTTGACTTTAGTGGAGTCAAATTCAATAATAATCATTTAATAGATGTCCAATGTTACCTGACATAAGATATGAGTTACCTACATATTTACCAGGTCATTCCTTGTGTCTGTGGTTTGTGTGATTCCATAATTAATGATGAGTAACCCTGGATAAGTTCTGAACTTGCAAGCATTGGTCATTTTAGTCCCTGACATTTCTAAACCCTCACGTAGTCCATCACTTTGTAGAAAGTCATTCAGTTTAGACCTTTTCTAAGTTTTTATTCATAGACATCAAGGACTAAAGTGAATGAGTTTTTGCAAAGTCAAGAACTATATGGGAGTTTAGAAAATTCAGGCGCTAGTGTCTATAATGCTTACAATCTGATACGCTCAAGCGAATGAAATAGGAATAAAAGAAACTGTTTTATTTAATTGCAAAAATCAGACTTGAAAGAACAGAAAACATAAAAGATTTGAGCACTGTAGCAGCTCGACTCTCCCAACC
>Ga0123340_1005044_pt1 | contig 12537 bp, 5 predicted proteins | sample SirMexnodulemix_FD_89961 | JGI IMG/M metagenome (GOLD analysis project Ga0123340, IMG submission 89961) | Root nodule microbial communities of legume samples collected from Mexico - Siratro Mexico nodule mix | ecosystem: Host-associated > Plants > Roots > Nodule | place: Mexico: Nepantla... | reverse complement strand
GTTATTTATCTATTCATTTATTATTTGTTAAATGTTTATTTATGTTTAGTATAGACCATATTTTATATTTACAAACGATATCTTATATAATAGGAAATTAAATAAAGTAAAAAAAAACATCTTATATAATAGGAAATTAAATAAAGTAAAAAAAAAAACATCTTATATAATAGGAAATTAAATAAAGTAAAAAAAAACACAAAAATGTCAACCACAGTGGGAGTCGAACCCACGACCTTTTGATCCGAAGTCAAACGCGCTAATCCACTGCGCTATGCGGCCAACTTTACAAGATTCAATTCACAGTTTTCTTTAGTATAAAACCTTTTGTCGTTGCTCATGCAAATAAATCTATCAAATATTTCATAAATTGCACTCAAAATACACTAAATTATAAAACTATCAGGATAAATATGGTTTCACACCACTGTTTACATAATACAACCACTTTTTATAATAAAATATTATATTCTAATAAAATAATATTATTTTTAGTTATTAAAATGAATGTAATTTACGGTTACCGTGTCAACATATTATTGTTCAAAACTATTATGTCCCTTGCATATAATAAAACATAAAATAAAAAATAAATACTGATGAGGAAATGAATATATAACTAGATGAAAATAAGAAGAAAATGATTGTTTCATATTTTTACAAAAAATACATATTTACAGAAATACGAGGGTATCAAATATTTTTTTTATTTATAGGAATTTTTTATTTGTGAGTTATATTTTCTTCAAACGTTCTTAATCCAAACTTATAGTACAAGAATGTACATTTCAAATTAAGATATTTCCTTATTTTGTGACAGTAAATGTTAACAATGAACTTTTTAACATATTTGTTTGAACATGATTTTAATCATTGGTTTGAAAAATGCAAATTTGATCGAATCTCATCTCTTATTTAACAACTTTCTTTCATAATTTTATATTTTTAAATAAATTTTAATAATAAGAGAATCTGTAATAAAATAAATGTGTTAGAAAATACAGTAATAAGTTTCAATTTAATATGCCTTGCTAGTTTCACATAATTTTTGTTATTTAATGAATTTCAATCAAAGATAAAAGTGAATTAAAAGGGTTGCTAGTTTCACATAATTTTTGTTATTTAATGAATTTCAATCAAAGATGAAAGTGAATTAAAAGAATTGTGGTAAACAATTGTAACTGTATTGGTTTATGCATCAAACAATGTGAAATATACCAAAACGACAAAAGCAAAAACGACACTTCTTAGTTTCACTTCAATGCTTAGTGAATTTGTGTGCAATTCTTCTTTCAAAAATTTCATCTTTCATCTTTGGCCATCCCCGTTGGAGAACACTCCAATTTTCTCTCCAACAACAATTCGTTCTTACCCTTCTCAATTTTTCGCCTCTACTTCCAATCTGTAATTTTCCCTCACTCTCTCTCTATTCCTCTCACTGTTACTACAAAGTTGGAATCTCCTCTCCCTCTTCAATTTCTCGTAAGATAAATCGCTCACGAACTTATATTGATTTGTGTTTCTCACGCTGATCTTATTTTTCAGTGGATTTTCCCCGTGAAAAGTCACCGCTTCCAGAATCCAGATCTGAGTGTACACGAACCACCATTTGCATTTGGGTAACCTTGATTTGGGTTTTGAAGTACTTTAAGGAAACTGGGGTCTCGAAAATTTGTACCTTTTGTCGAATGACGAGTGGTGTGGCTCCAATTGCGGAGATTTGGATTACTGGGTTGCTGCTATAGTGGAGGAAGTTTGAGAATTGGTTTCGATTTGTTTGAGGAGGTTTTCGGGGAGTACTAGGTTTTTGTGAGGGATTTTGTCGGGTCGGCGTCATGTTCTATGGTGCGGTGGTATGGGACCCTTGGCTTATTGTTGCTCAAATTGTGTGTCTTCAATGTTTGTACTATATCACCCTGGGATTGCTCTTGTCGACACTTGTTGGCACGCGTGTGTCTCGGATGAGTCTCGTTTATTTCTTTGACTATGTTGCGATTACCACCTCTACCGTTACTGGTTGGTGTGTTATTGCTTCATTTCTGCTCAGCTCAGTTGCAGGGTAATTGTTTTTTACACCTCAAATGAAATGTTTGAATTTGCTATTAGTTGGCCTGTAATTGATTACTGAATGTGAGTTGTGATTCTACTTCCCCAGTAGTGTATCGTAATTTTTAATTTACTGGTTACAATTCATTATTTGTTTATTCAATTGATTGCTTCCTGAAGTCTCTGAACGAACCTTTAGCATTTTGTAACCATGTTTTTAGCATATTTTCCTCTTTCTTTCATCATTTTCCGGTTTTGGTTTGGTTAGCAGATTTATGCCTCTGAGCTTGTAAATGAATGTTCATTCTTAAAGCCGTTTGAGTGTTTGTTCTCCTTGTGTTGGACTGATTGTGCTGTATTCTAGTGTATGAAAAGAAACAAAAATTACTCTTGGGACCTTTGAGATAGATGTGTCGTGTCTTTAATTTGGAATTTTAAGTTATGTTTCTTTCAATGAGTTTGGAATGTTAAGAAAACGAGATTTGATTTGTAAATTAGACCCTGTTTGGAATGTTACAAAATAAGAAATAGTTTGTTTTTTTATAAATCTAGTGCAGTTAATTGTTTTGTATTGAGAAATTCTGTCCAATGTTGTGTTGTTCTGTGATTATTTTTAGTGGGAGGATTGAACCAAAGGAGGCATTCTTAGCTGTTGGGTTACGGCTTCTATGTACTATTTGCTCAGATTATGTTGTAACCATTGTACTTATGCCAGTATTTTTTGTATGCAGGGCGGTATATATGTTTTATTTGATTGAAAGATCGCGAAAGTGCTTGGATTTTTCAGCCACACTCTACATTGTCCATCTCTTTATATGCATTGTGTATGGGGGTTGGCCCTCCTCTATAACATGGTGGATTGTGAATGGTTCTGGAATTGCAGTGATGGCCTTACTTGGTGAACGTCTGTGCATGAAGCGGGAACTCCAGGAGATATCATTAACACGATTTCGATCAAGTAAGAGTTTCCTCCTTCGTGAATACTCAACTGGCTAACTGGAAATGTGCTGTTTAAAGTTTTGTTTCTTGTGTTATATTTTGTATGTTATGCCATATCTTTCTTTGTTTTGTGTTTACTTATTTCAGAAATTGAATATATGGCTGTCAAACTCAATATTTTGTATGTTGTGCGATATCTTTCTTTTGTTTTGTGTTTACTTATTTCAGAAATTGATTATATGGCTGTCAAACTCTATTTGCGTTAGGCAAGCATTTAAATTCTATCTATCTGTATGTTGTGAAGGTTGTGCTTATTTTCTTTCTTGCCTTTTCCCCTTTGGAACATTATTTTCAGAAGGCAAAACCTTAATCTGTGATTAAGTTTTATATTTTCATTTATGTCTGCATATCATGTTGCATCAAGTTTTAATGCTGAGATACCAAGTTGAATTAGAGTATCTATACTCCAAATAGATTTAAGGCTGAGATAAAAAGTTGTGAAAATCTGGTATTTAGAATTTTAAATTGATGAAAGACCCTTGATGAATAATATGGTATAATGGTACATATTACCAAACGACAATTAAATAAAACTCTATAGTTTCTGAATCACCCACCTTATGACACATGTCAAATTCTAGAATATTTCTATTCTATTAAGATACTGCCAATTTATACTTTGTTGCTACATTCCCTTTTCATCCTGTTCTGTACTGGGCAATGTGACAGCCTCTTGGCTCCTGATCCACTGGTGTAAGAATTCCCTGTAGCTATAGATAGTACTTTTAGTAATGCAAGAAGGGGGAGAAGAATTAATTCAGTTTATTTCAGTTTGACTCCTTAATCGCTTTGGGAGCTTCCCCTTGCTCTAAAAGGGTCGTTACAGAACTATTTTTGAAATTATTGAAAGATCCTTCCTCCAAACCTCCCTCTGAAATTCACCATGGAACCACCACCAGACCCTGCTGACTACCATGTCACCTCCTCAAGCATCAAACTACCAAATTGAAAGCCAGCCATCTAGTTGTCGATGTTGTTCTCTACCGAGCTCAGCAGCAAACAGCGAAGGCAGAGAGAAGCAAGTAACTCCAAACTGATGGCAGTCCAAAATCCAGCAAGAACAAACCGAAAAAAAAAAAAAAAAAAAGCTTTTATCTAAAATCTGACCCCAAGTTCACAAACAACAAATGGGTATGATCAAAACCACACATTTAACTCTAATTCAACTAATAATAATTATAATCATGAATGGTTTGTGCAAATTTTTCACCAAAATTGATCAATACGGGTGGACAAAGGTGAGGGTGGACACGACACTGACAGTGAGGTAGAGGGCAAAGAAAGAAGTCTAATTTGTAGGTTCCAGTGCAGAGGGAATTACTGGAAAAGAGACATTCACGTAAAGAGCAGCCCATGCAACAATAACAAATGCTTCATACTACTAAGGCTATATCATATGATGACCTCTTTTGAGTAAAGAGGAGCCCATATATTTCAATATCTAGTAAATATAAGGTCTATTTAAGAGGACATTTTTTAATTTCTAAAAAGTTACGTTAACTTGTAAATCTTTTAAAATGTATTATATATATATATTTTACTAGAAGTAGATCCCTATTCCAATTGTAGGCTGAAGTGTGGGAGACTATCCTATTGCAAACTGTTAAAACTTGCAGTCTTTCTGAGCAAGCACCCCTCGAGAACAAAGAATTTTCATTATGTCAACACTAGCGAAAGACAGAATGTTTTGCCTGTCTGTCAGATTTTTATTTTTTGCATAAATTATTAAATATAATTTCTTTTATCAGTTTAATGTGTTTAATTTGATGTGGAGGTCTCAAAAAGAGTAGTAGATGTTTTGGGTGCAGTTGAAAGGTAAAGTAGTCTAACAAAATATATATACCAAATGAGGGTATTCCCTTTATTATAGATTACAGAAAAAGATTATTATAGACTACGGAATAAGAGGCACTTCATACCTTCTATATCTTTTAAAGAGGAGAAATAAAATAAGATAGAGATAAAGAATAGAATGCTGGGAAATAAATAATGGTTTACCTAACTAGTTTTCCGGGGGTATAACAAGGCACAGAAATGTGTACTCCAACACCTTGTATTCATTTTATATATAGTATAGATATAAATTATCGTTTATACATAATGATATGTCAGAGAGCAGTCTGTTTTATATACTATCCAAAAGATGGTTGACTATTTCTGTGGCTTAATACTGTCCACTTCCTTGCAGATGTTTGATTGGCTGAAATACATTTTTCAAGAAAGAAGTGTTGCAGGATGGTAACCACTTTTGCTTCTTTGTATTGGATGATCTACGAGATACAGCCCAAGAAGTGAATAGTTCTATTCTGCCGTTAAAAGACCTACATTTCCTTTTAATTCTTTAGTTGCAATAGAAAAGAAACATATAACCAGACGAGATTAGGTACATAATTTTCAGGAATTACTGGAAGTCTTAATGTAATTTATTTATATTCTATTTTTGATTTTCCCTCCCTTTGGTGTTGTTGGTTAAGGTGATGCATTAGTTGATAGGATTTCTATTCTTTTTACCCTTTTTGTGAGTTTTCGGTTCTGTTTGCAGTCTTGGAATTATATGTTACTTCTTTCTGTCCCATTACTTTTATTGAGGTTGGTATATCAGGTATCAGATTGTTCTTCTTCGTCAAATTTATTTATTTTTAATTCTTTATTGATTGATAAATTTGCACCACATTTTTGGTCGATCTTCCTCTACATGGTTTAATTGCTAATGTTACAATGTTGCATTTTCATTCCTTATTAAAGGAATGAGAATTAAACCATTATGTAATCATCTTGTCGTGGTAATGAAGCTTGTTAAAGTAACCAAAAACTCGAATTATTTTATTTATGCTTAGGCATTGGAAGCACTGGCTCCGCTAACAATCGCTTTCTCTTTTGTTAGTGCGAGGTATTTTTTTCATAGTGGGAAAACTTAACATTTGTGTTGTGAAAAAGGAAAAAGAATATAGTCATATCAGAAAAAAGGAGAAGACTGGAACGCTCGTCTTTTATTCCTGCTTTCATCTCAAAATACCTATCATATTATCAATGTCTACGGAATAAAGTCATCCCAATGCATTTTGCTTGGATGCTCTTCTGAAACAACAAAAGCCTTGGTTTGTCAAGGTTTCTGCTAAAACAAAGTAGACCGTTTCGGAGGCAAAATAACATGTGATGTTAAAAGAGTTTCTGAAAGAAGTTAGAAGCCTCATCCTTTTCCCTTTTGTACTTGAAATTCATCTTTGGAATTCAAGGCTGAGCTTTCCAGGAGGATGAAATGTCAGCCACAGCTTCTCCAACTGTGAGATAGACACCTTTCAACCCGAAGGAATCCAAAATATTTGACTGATGCAACTTTTCCATCACATTTCCAACAGGATTTGCCAACACAAGCTGAAGTGATCTTTTGTCCAGCACCTTTCTAAGTTCACATAGAGTATCGATTCCACTTGTGTCTATGGCTGTAACAGCTGGGGAAAGAAAATAAGATATTATTCTCTTCAGTCAAAAGTATCTCAACTTGAATAACAAAACTTTTAAGTCAGAAGAAATGCCTACCAGTCATGTCCAAAATTATACACTTCAATGCACTTTCATCTTTTGCTTTTACTCGCTCTTCCTCTTCTCGAACCCATCTCAGTATCCTATAGTAGGAAAAGCACTCAAGTGGTTGGAATCTCACAATCAATCAGAAAATGCCTCTGAAAAAATCCTTGAAATGTTCTAAACATTTACTAAAATACATTCTATAAGTCGCTTTATCTAACCTTTCTTGCAGATACGTTGAATTAGCAAAGTAGATGGGAGACTCAACAGCCAAAATGATAAATGAAGGAATCCTCAAAGCTTCTCTATATTGGTTTAGGTTGTGGAATATTGGCGTCCCCGGTATATTCCCCAAGACCAGTGTGTTTGGCCTAGAGACATGAAGCAAGATCTTGAAGACTGATATTCCCACCTAAAGATTTTGGCCAAGCCAGTAATATTAATCACATAGCATCAACATACAATCTATTTTAGGTTTCTAATAGCAGGAAATAGATTAAATTATTCCTAGCTTACCGCTATTCCAAGGCCTATAGGCACTGAAATGAACAGAACACCGAAAAAGGAGCACAAGCAGGCTAAGAAGTCAAGCTTGTCAACCTTCCACAATTTATATGCAGCTTGATAATCTATTAGCCCTACAACAGCTGTGATGATAATGGCTGCTAAGACTACATTCGGTGTGTAATAGAACAGCGGCATCAGAAACAAAAGGGTCACAAGAACTGCCGATGCCATGATTATATTTGATACTGCTGTCTTTGCCCCAGCATTGAAGTTAACAGCTGATCGAGAAAATGACCCTGCAAGTTTATTTTAATGTCAGAGTGGACATTTTCTCAACTTCCATCTCTTCAATAACTTAACAACTAGTAAGTTGTCAGTCATGTGGTTAAATGAGAGAAGAATCATTACCTGATGTGACACAGCATGAAGAACAAGAACCAGCCATGTTCATAAGACCAATGGCCATCATTTCTTTGTTTCCATCCACCTGGTAGTTCTTCAGTGCAGCAAATGTTCTTCCCACTGCAATTCCTTCCTGGAACAGAAGAGAATAGCTGTTGAGTTATATGGTGTCTTGTGTGTGCATATTATTTACAATATGCAATATTTTCTGTAGTCATTATGTTTCTTAATTTGGGACAACTTACAGTGAGAGACAAAATCCCAGTAACAAGTCCTGTTTTGAGAGCAAGAGCCAGATAAGGACCATTGAAGTATAACATGTTTGATGATGGTGGATTAAGCCCTTTTGGCAGTTCACCGATCTAAGAGAGAAAAGTATAAGCATTATTAGGAATGAAAATAATATTTGAGCATCTCTAGTGTGTTTTCTTAAAAGATTAGAAGGGAAAGTGCTCTTTCTTACAATAGCAATTTTATGGGTCTTATTTCTCAGAAAAAATACTAGAATGGTTGACAGAATGACTGATGTCAACGGGGAAGCTGCTGAAATCCAGAATAATTTTGGCTTCTTCAAGCTCTGTTGCAATCATTAAGAATTTTCAGATCTCAAGAAGTAGCTTAATTGTCTTGGAGCAAAGAGTAGGAATCTATGTATTTGTGTATTCGAGATATAGGATCTTACAATGTGCCTTGTTGTCAACATGAATAGTAGGAAACTGAATCCCAGCAGAAGGGTTTGCCATGACCACTGCACAAGTTTGTCAAATAATTTAGTGAGCATATACGTAATCACACTTAGATCTGTATAACTAGGGACAAATATGATATATTTATTTTCATTTAGAATTGACCCTTAATTGCCTAGCTATTCCATTTTTCCTTTCATGATATAATTAGAAGGAAGAATGTTTTAGTTTGATAAATAGTTGGAATCTAATCCCTTAATATAAAAGTCAAAGAAGAGAATATATATATATATATATGTGTGTGTGTGTATAATAGCTGGTTTTCAATTACCAATCTCAATTCAATGATAGTCTCAATTCTTATGCCTTAAAACAGAATCAGTGCTATCAGAATGCTTTACGGTGGGGATCTTATTTTCTTTCGTTTTAAAGTTGCTTTACTTTTCCAACCATTTGCAAAACAATAACTAATATATATCAAAAAAATGTTGTGGCCGTCCTTTCAGAAAATAATATCTCAATTTTAACATATATTATTACCAATCTCAATTCAATGATAGTGTCAATTCTTATTTCTTAAAACAGAATCAGTGCTATCAGAATGCTTTGCGGTGGGAATTTTATTTTTTGTTTTAAAGTTGCTTTACTCTTCCAACCATTTAAAATATGCAAAACAGTAACTATAATATATATCTAAAAAATGTTGTGGCCGTCCCTTAAAATAAATAACATCACAATTTAACATATATTATTACAAAATGGGAGTAGAACTAGAATAAAGTATCAATATCAAACTTTACCTCGTCTCTTTGCTTGAAAACAGAGATAAGCACAGGTGTTATTTGCATCTTGTTGGTAAAATGAACTATTCCAAGCAACCCTTTTAGCTGCTGCAGTGACACAATAATCGCTGCACCAGCCATGAAACCTACCAAAGTTGCCTTTGAGAGAAAATCAATTACAAAGCCTAACCTGTGTGGATCATCAAAGGCTATTATCAGTCATAAAATATTGCTAGCCAAATATCAACCAATATAGGCTATATATATAGCCTTCAAGTTGATATATTTAAATTTAACTCAAAATACCCACAGTAAAAAATTAAACCATGATTTAGTAGTACCTTAATATACCCAGAGAAGATTGGAACACACCGGCAAAAAAAGTGGCAGTGAAAGCCATTTTGAGATAGAGAATAGGATCTTGAACATAAGAAACTGTCTCACTTAACATTGATCCCATAACCAAAGATGCAATTGAAACTGGACCAACACCAAGATGTCTAGAACTCCCAAGCAGGGAATATATCAAGGGAGGCACAAAGCTGGAATCTGCACAATATTCACACCACTTGAAGCGTTACTCACACATCATCATTGATCATACACATCTACCACAAGAACTCAATCACATACACAAACAAAGGGTACTGACATAATCCAATAATGGGTGGCAAGTTTGCTAGTTTGGCATAGCTGATTCCCTGCACACAAAAAATTCAAACTTTAAACATACTTCTATGAAACATGCAAGTGGGAGTACTAATTACACAATCCAAAATAGACCTTTATTCATTATCTCAGACACTTTTCACATGACACTTCTAAAGCTTTTCAATTTTCAAGACAGAACTTTAATAAAACCAGGTAACATGTTACATGAAGATTGTTTGTCTGAGACTACTAACCCCTATGTGACATGTAACCAAAGTTTTTAATTCATAAAACTCGTCCTACCCAGATTGAGTTTATGGTATTTTCTGATAAAGTAATGATTTTTGAATACTGCGAGAAAGAAAAGAGTGAGACCTGAGGAATGGCGAGGCTTGCAATGGTGAGACCGGAGATGATGTCAGAGCGGAGAAGGGAAAGGTTGTAGAGAGGGGCCCATTGGAAAATGGGGAAGAGGTATTGCAGAGCAAGGAGAAGTTTCATGAGGCAAGTTTGGTTCTTGAACCTGTGGAGAGGGTCATCTGGGAAGAAGATCTCAGAGAGTCTGTGTCTGAGTTTCTGCAAGGTGGTGCGTTCTGGTGGCAACTGAACCTTGTGGATTTCCATGGCTGCCACTGGCATTGCCATCTGTATCTCACTTTGGATCTTTATGCTGCAACCATTGTTGCATGCTAAGTCCTCCACTCTGTTGGAGTTCACACCCATTATTGCTCTGTTTTCTCTTACCAACAAACACAGAGTAGCTATCAATTTATAGAGGCAGAGAAACCATGGCATCAACTCAACACGGGGTCTCTCTCGCTATCCAAATTCCCGTTATTGGAATATTCCAATTTGTCTTCTTCAACCACTTCTCATACAACCTTCAATGTCCTAAGCGGTAGAAATTTAAGTCAGAGTATAAGTTATTCTGATACATTTTAACCTTTTAAAATGTTAATATATTAGGTTTTCGTATTTAATACAAAGAGTGTTAGTATATGCAATTTAGTCTTATATTGGTTAGGAACCGAAGCCAAAGGCGGTTTAAATAAACTTAATAAGAGTTTTCTAATAACAAAACCGTATTAAAGATCGGAACTTCAACCAGACAATACTTTAGATACGATGATTGACCCTAACGATATCATTTTAAGGGACTCAAGTCGGAATATTGGCGTAGTCTATGAGGAGTGCATGACTTGTTTCGGTATATCCAATATAGTCTCACATCGCTTAGGATTATCTTTCTTTTCTTAACTCTACGAGACGTCTTTTAAGGACAAAAACTTTAAGCTCTAAAATAAACAATACTTCAAATATAATTGATCTAACAATACTATCTCAAACAACTTGAAGTTAAAACATGATAATGTTGTATAATTATTTAAAAGTTTTTTATAATGTTTGTATATTTTTTTTATATAAACATGTTAAGTACGAAATATATCTATTTATGATGGACTAAAATATGACAACTTGTAACGTAATTTTTGTTTCAATCAAGTTATTTCTCTTTATAAAACTTAAATCCAGAACTTTGTTTGAAAATATCGAATCCGATGTGTTTATATGCAACTATATAAGAAAGATGTTGTACTTAAGAAACTTAATCAATAATTTTCATTTCATTAATTTTTAGTGTGATGTAGAAGTTCTCTTAAATGTAGGCTACTTACCAAGTACTATTATCATAAATTGAGGTTGGTGTGTTGTTAATAATCTCTAAACTTTCACACTAATTTTACCAAATGTTTTCTTTCTTTCTAAGTTATACGAAATGTGAAGAAATATAAAGGATGATGATTTTATTATCAACCAAATATTTTTCTTAAGTTTTTTTTTTATATATAAAAACATTCTTTAGTCTTAAAAAATTAAGATTAATTTTTTAGTGGAAAATTGGATTGGGTTACGAAATTTCCGGGCCAAACCATTTTTTAAAATTAATTTTGTTAATCAACTTATCAAATTTCAGCTAAGCAATTTCAACTAGTTATATCAAGTTTTTTAGGTGACTATAAAAATGCGTATACAAATTAATCTAATGCATAAATTTCACAATAAAAGAAATGAATTACTAGTATTATAACATAACCAAAGAGCCACACTTGTACACACTAACTCTTTGTGTCATCTACAAAGTGAAAATAAAATACTAAAATGAGGAAGTGACTCTATCAAATGTTTAAGTACTTGAAATATAAAAATTTGAAATGGTCACTCATCATCACCACCACCTTTGATGGACTGAAACATTCAACTTACCTAAGAAAAAGGTAGTTTAAACCATGATTAGAAATTCTTAAAAAGCAATGGTGTTAGCAAGTTGGTTGGTGTGATGGGCAAACTTAGCTAGAGTGAAAAATGGGGTTAAGAAGCTTGTGGTGTTAGTGATTAAGCACTTAAATTAAGAAGGTGTAAAAAAAAATAACCTAGAAATAGAGTCAATGCAAAGTAAAGAAGGGACCATAGAGAGACAGCAAAGAAAAAGATACATATTACCAAGTAAACAAGATACAAATAACTCTATTCTCATAAACTACAAATATATTTAACTCAATATAACTTTAACCTAATACATCTCAAATTGTGTTGAGATAGAATGAAATAAATAATAATAATCGATGTAAAATTACATGTAATAAAAAACATATTTTAGTTTGTTTTAATGAAAATAGAATAAAGTCAAACAAAAAAATGTGTTGTCTTTGTTTTAGAATATAATGTAATGTTTTAAAAATAAATGAGAAATTGTGTAGAATTAAAAATAAATAAAATATCAATAAAATTTGAAAAGGTATTGGTGTAAATTACTCTTTAATATACTATTTATCACGGAACTCATTCATCAAATGTGAGGAAAAAATTAAAATTAAGATAATTAATATGACAAAAAAAATATTATGAAAAGAGTAATATTATATAAAGATATATAC
>Ga0123340_1005042_pt1 | contig 12540 bp, 9 predicted proteins | sample SirMexnodulemix_FD_89961 | JGI IMG/M metagenome (GOLD analysis project Ga0123340, IMG submission 89961) | Root nodule microbial communities of legume samples collected from Mexico - Siratro Mexico nodule mix | ecosystem: Host-associated > Plants > Roots > Nodule | place: Mexico: Nepantla... | reverse complement strand
TATAATAATAATTGTAACATAACATAAAAACTTTTATGGTCTAACGGTTATGAGTTCTCTTAAGTTGTTGAGATGACAGTAGTATGTGTTAGAATTTCTACTAAAGTAAACCTTAGTCTATGCAATTACTCTGAGTAAAATAATTTATTAAAGTTTGTTTTCAAAATAAGATTTAAGAAAAAAATTTAAATTAATGTTTTGACAGTTTTTTTTTTAAATTAATCAATTGAAATCATTTTAAATGAAATATATCAACTTAAATTTAGAATTAATAAATTGAAATAGTTAAAGTTTATTTTTATAAATATTTAGCTTGAGGAGTTTGAAATAGATAAAAAAAGAGAATTTTTGAAAGATCATTTTGTGCAAAAATTACTTTTTTGGAGAATTCATTCAATCTTTTTGATCAAGAACTTGTGAAACCATTCTTGGAGTAACTTGTGCAGACTTGTGACTGATTTGGGCAAATTTGCAGTTGTTCTTAGGATTCGAGGAGTCTTTCTGTGTACTTTGAATATGTTATTTCGTTATAGTTGTAGGTATAGTTTGTATTTTGAATTTTTAAGTTTTTCCTTAGGTTCTTTTGTTATAATTAGATAGTTTTTTTTTTATTATAGTTGTGTGGTAGGGTGTTGTATTGTGTAGTTTTTATTCTTGCAAGTTGCAAGAGTGATTCTTGATGTTGTATTGTATTGTGTTTTTGGTGGAATCTTGGCTTGTTTGGCAAAAAATAAAAATAAAAAAAATTGGATGTAACTCTTGTTAAAGAGTAAACTAGTATAAAAATTTCGTGTACAATCTCTCTAATCCCTACTTTTTTTACTTTTTTTTTTAAATTTTTCATAATCTGAGAATTAATCAAAATTTTATTAAGTTGAATTTGGAGAATAATTAATTGTTTTAATTCGTTATAGTGATAAGGATAGTTGCAATTACTAAAGTGAGAATTGAGTCAGTTGATTTTTTGTCAACCTGATAAAACAGGAAATGAAATAGACAATTTGTATTATTTGTATGATATGATTGATTGTTTTTCTATTATTTGTTAACCAGAAACTATTGGTTTTAGTGAAAAATTTTAATCTTTAAAATATCTTTTGCAATATTATAGTTCAATTCACCCTCTACCCTCTTGAATTCAATCTAAAGTTTTTGACACAAAAAATGTTGGACATCAAATGATATTAAATGGGATTAGATAGTGTTAGGAGTAGGGACATTGACTCAAAGATATCATTGGTGAATTTAAATTTTACAGAATACCTAAATTGTAGGATTATAAAAGAAACATGGGTTGATATTAAAATGGAAGTAGAACTTAGACTTATACTTATAATACCAACCTCGAGAATGATAAGCCAAATAGTGGTATCCCAAAGAAAACTTTGGAAGTATTGAGGAAACAAATGGATACAACAACTTTGAGATAGTTGATATGTTATCTCAAAGAATGACAATTATCCTCGATCCTCTAGTACAAACTACATTTGATAGTATCATAATATTGGCTATTAAATGATATTAAATGATATTAGATCATGTAGTGAGTATTGACACTGACTCAAAGTTGATATTGAATGGAAGTAGAAATTAGGCTTATACTTATTATATAAACCTCGAGAACGATAACTCGAACAATGGTATCTCGAACACAACTTTGAAAGAATTAAGGCAACAAATAGATCACACCAATTTTGAGATGGTTGATATGTTATCTCAAAGAATGACAACTATCCTTGATCCTCTCTACATCTGATAGTCTCGTAATGTTGACTAATAAAATGACTAACGTGAGGGTTTAACTTTACCTTGATAATAAAACAATGTTACTAGTCATAGAATACATAATCAAATCCATCATGATGATAATCCATATGGTGTACTTAGGGTTCAAAATTTTGATGCTATATTGTAACAAATTAAAAACAATGCTTGATTAGATTTGAAAAAAATTTGATGCTATATTATACAAATTAGAAACAATGCTCAATGAGGTTTGAAAATAACATGGGTAATAATTATCCAAATTTGGGAAAATTAATCAACATAGAGTAAATAATGCTTTAGAAAAATTCCTAAATTAACAAGAAATTGGAACATTTGAATCAACACTATTTTGTTTCTCCATTCCTAGATATAATATTGAGAGTTAAACATCATCGCAGATATAAACTACCTAATTTTAGTAAATTTACAGGAGAAATTGGTGAATCTACTCTAGAACATATGACTAGATATCAAAATGAATGTGGTGATATTGCTGCTAATGAGTATTTGAAATGAAATATTTTCGAAGTTCTTTGATTGAGAATGCCTTTGATAGTTTACAACTTTATGTCTGTTGAATATAATGGGCTTAGCCTATATTTTCTATTAGTCTATTATTATTTTTATCTATAAATGAATAATCCCTATGTGTGTATTTTACACAAGGGATATTAATTCATAATTATTTTCTCCTTTATTTTAACATGGTATCATGAGCTTAGTGTTAGGCTAAAAATTTTCAGTGAACCCATTGTTCACTGCTGTTTTCTCGCAGCCGTCTTCGCTGCTCTTATACACCTCTACATCTCTTTTGTTATTCATTTCTTTCACACTTTTATATTTGCTATTTGTTGTGGAGGAGGCTGCAAACGAAGACTATTTTCCTGAGATTTTTCTCCCTCTTTTAAGGTTATTTCTCTCACTTCATCTATGGCCTTTTCCTCTTCCTTCAATGAATTTCTTAAATGATATGAAGATTGTCAAAACTCTGGTTGCACTGCTTTTATTGCACATACAACACATACAGGTACATTTATTGTTGGCATTACTCATTCAAATTCTCTTGGTCCTTGAGTTCTAGACTCAGGTGCCACAAATCACATTATTGGTAATAAAAAGTTTTTTCTCTTCTATATCCACCTCTGGTTATTTACCTTCAATTACCATGACTAACGGCTTTAAGGTCTCATCTCATGGTGTTGGTACTATTCATCTCCTTCCTTCTTTGTCTATTGATGATGTTCTCTATGTCCCTGGGTCTCCTTTTAACTTATTATCTATTAGTTGTCTCACTCGTTCCCTTGATTGTGTTGTTTCTTTCACCAAAGATTTTTTTTGTTTATAGGATCGGAGTTCGGGACAAATAATTGGCACCGGATGTGAGTCTCATGATCTTTATTACCTACGAACATCTGCACATGTTAGCACGGTTATAGATTCTCCATCTCTCCTTCATGCGTAGTTGGGTCATCCTAGTCTTTCTGAGGTGCAATAACTTGTTCCAAGTCTTTCCAAGTTATCCAATTTGTCTTGTGAGACGTGTCATTTAGGAAAACAAAGTCATAATTCTTTTCCTAGAAATGTTTCACAACGTGCTTCATCCCCTTTTGTCTTAATTCATTCAGACATTTGGGGACCAAGTCGCGTTAAGTTTAATTTAGGATTTTAATATTTTGTTACTTTTGTTGAAGATTTTTCAAGATGTACTTGACTATTTTTAACGAAAAACCGTTCTGAGTTATTTTCTACATTTCAATCTTTTTTTAATGAAATTAAAAATCAATTTCGAATCTTATGCAGCGATAATGCTCGTGGGTATCTTTCTCATTCTTTTAACACTTTTATGAAATCTCATGACATTCTTCACCAAACTTCAGGTGCTTATACACCTCAACAAAATGGGGTGGCTGAGTGCAAAAATAGGCATGTTGTTGAAACTACTCGTACTCTTTTAATTCATGGTGGGGTTCCTCAATGTTTTGGGGCGATGCTATTCTTAATGCATGTTATTTAATTAATCGTATACCATCCTCAATTTTAAATAATAAAATTCCTCATTCTATTTTATTCCATCACGAACCTCTTCATCTCTTACCTCTTAAAATTTTTGGGTCTAGTTAGTTTGTTCATAATTTTGGTTTTGGTCTTGATAAATTATCTACTTGGTCACACAAATGTGTCTTTTTAGGATTTACTAGATCTAAAAAATGATATAAATGTTTCTTACTCTCTCTTAACCGTTACTTCATTTTTACAAATGTCAAATTTATTGAGTTTTCTTTTGATTTTAAGTCTTTATCTTCTCCACTCGTGTCTCAATCTAATCAAGTACATATTCCAATTGTCTTTGGTACTCTAGTTGTGTCTAGAGTACCAAAATATTCTTCTCATTCACCACCTCTTCAGGTTTATAGTCATAATCAGACTTCTCATTGTCCATCTGACGTCTCTCTTCTTGTGCCAGCTCTTCCGCCCCCTCTGGCTCCAACAATTGAACCTGATCTTTCCATTGTCATTCAGAAAGGTATACATTCTACTCGTAATCTCTCTCCACATTATACTGCACTAAGTTGTCATAGACTATCTCAACCTTTTTATACTTGTCTTTCTTCTATTTCTTCTGTGTCCAATCCAAAAACTGTAGGTGATACCTTAGCCCATCCTGGTTGGCATCAAGTAATGGTTGATGAAATGAGTGTTCTTCAGAACAATGGAACTTTGGAACTCGATCCTTTATCTTCTGGGAAATCTGTTGTTGGTTGCAGGTGGGTTTTTGCTATCAAAGTTGGTCTTGACGACACTATTGATAGTCTCAAAGCTCATCTTGTGGCTAAAGGTTATACACAAAATTTTGGTTTAGACTATGGTGATACTTTTTCTCTACTGGCAAAAATAACTTTTGTTCGTTTATTCATAGCTATGACAGCTATTCAAAGATGACCTCTTTATCAATTGGATGTTAAAAATGATTTTCTTAATGGGGATTTGGAGGAAGAAATTTATATGGAGCAACCTCTAGGTTTTGTTGCTCAAAGGGAGTCTTCTAAATTGGTATGTCGTCTCTACAAATCTTTATATGGCCTTAAGCAGTCCCTAGGGCTTGGTTTGGAAAATTCATCAGTGTTGTTCAACAATTTTGTATGACTCACGGTGAGGCAGATCATTCCTTTTTTTTATCGTCACTCACGAGTTGGGTCTATCTATCTAGTGGTATATGTTGATGACATTGTTCTTACAAGTAATGATAACCATGACATCTCTCAGAAAAAATAACATATTTGTCATCACTTTCAGACCAAACATCTTGGCAAACTCAGGTATTTCTTGGGGATTGAGGTAGCACAATCTAATAATGGTATTGTTATCTCTCTCAAAGAAAGTATGCATGGACATTTTGGAGGAAACTGAATTGATGAATTCAAAATCTGTTGAAACACCCATGGATCCTAATGCCAAACTTTTACCTAGTCAGGGGGAGCCTCTTTTAGATCCTGAGAAATATTGAAGATTAGTTGAAAAATTGAATTATCTTACTGTTACTCGTCTTGATATTTCATTTGCAGCTAGTGTGATGGGTAAATTTCTTAATTCCCCCCGTGTATTGATAATTGGAATGCAGTCATTCTTATATTGAAGTATATTAAAGGTTTTCCTGGAAAAGGCTTACTATATGGTCATAGTAACCATAGTAAAATTGTATGCTATTTAGATGCTGATTGAACAAGATCTCCATTTGATAGAATATCTACTTTTGGATATTGTGTTGTTATTGGTGATAATTTGATTTCTTGGAAAAACAAGAAACAAGATGTTGTGGCAACATCTAGTACTGAAGCAAAATATATAGTTATGGCCTCAACTACCTACGAGCTTATTTGGCTTAAATATTTACTTAAAGAATTACAAATGGGAGAGGCCACTCAAATGACACTTATATATGGTAATTAGGTTGCTTTCCATATTTAGTTCAAATCCTATGTTTCATGAAAGGACTAAACATATTAAGATTGATTGTCATTTCATTCGAGAGAAATTATATACGGAGACATCAAGACTAAATTTGTTAATTAGAATGATCAGTCAGCTGATATTTTTACTAAATCTTTACGGTGACCTAGAATTGATTATATTTGTAACAAGTTTGGTTCATATGATTTATATTCACCAACTTGAGGGGGAGTGTTGAATATAATGGCTTAACCCATATTTTCTATTAGTGTGTTACTATTTTTTTCTATAAAGAAACAGTCCCTATGTTTAGATTAATTCATAATTATTTTCTCCTTTATTTTAACAATCTCGCAATTGAATCCTTAATTGGAATTAATTAAAAATAATTTTTCGCAAACAATTCTTTATAGTAAGAAGCAAGGGTAAGTATTATCAATTTAATAAATAATAATAGATATCATAATGTGAAGATAGATGATTACTTAAATCAATTTAGGCAATTGAAAGTTAGATGTTTACTCAAATCCATGAATTAGTGAAAATGGCAACCCTTGATTGGATTTCTTGATAAGAAAAATGTGATAAATCAACCTTTAAGGCATATAACTCAATTAGTAGATAAACTCAAAAGAATTGAACAAATCACTTATGAGAAATATAGATTTAAAAAATTTGAGAAATATATAAGAAAAGAAAAAGTAGCTTTTATGGATACTGAAATTGTTGACATTAAATGTGAAAATCGAGAGAAAGATGTATTATATGATGAATAAGGGGTTAATATGGTTGAACTAAAAAGCGGGTCTCCCAATGCATGTAAATTATTATCTCCTTGTGTTACTAAAGCTCATATTTGATATTCTCCTTGAAGAAAAACTAATTCAATTGAGTAATGACCATAAATTTCCTTTTTTTAAACAAAAAAAATGGTAAGTGATGTTGTAAATATCATAATGTTTGGTCATTTTACTAATAATTGTGTATGTTCCAAGAACATGATTCAAGAAACGATTGATAAAGGAAGTATGAAGTATGAAGATAAATCAACAAAGGTTGATACTGATCATTTCCATGTTCAAGTGTCACTTGTGGAGCCAATTATGATTGTAGACAATCCTGATGATGTAAACCCACGACATGTGAGGCTAGAGATTACTATAGATACCATTGAAAGAGAGATCCTAGAAGTGTATCGTAAATCTAAGGAATCCTTGCTTAAGTATTTAACTCAAAAGAAGGAAAGTGATGAAGATGTAACTTTATATCCAAGTTATAATGCAGTCTTTGATCGAATGATAACAAAAACCTTCAATCATAGCCAAGCTCAAGCATGAAGCAAGAATCAACCGTATAATTATAATTTTAAAAGGAAGCAAATAGTTCAAATGGTTATGGGATCGAACTTTAGGATTGGGTGCACATTTGTACCTCGATCGAATGTGCCAACATGTTAATAGGTAGGAACATTCCTTAACATCTAATGCCATTGGCTTATCATTTAGGAAATAGAGCAGGTTTAGATGGACTTCCTTAAGGAATACCAACTACTCAATATTTAATCGAATATCAATGAGTTCATTGTGGTGAAAATCCTTGGATTGTTAATACGTAAAAAACCCAGTGAAGAAGGTTTGAGAGGATGAAGAAAATTGAAATAGAGCCACCATTTACAACGACTCATAGATTTGAAACTGAGGTGGAGGAATCCTCTTCCTCGTGTCATGGAATAACTCCTTCCAAAATTTGTTATTAATATCCTTTTAATATTGGAGTAGGGGTTATTTTGATTATTCTTGCTAAATATTTGAAAATAATTAAAGAAGGTGCAAACAGGGGAGATTTTTCTTAAGATGAATTTTTTAAAGATGAAGAGTCATAAACTAAAAAAATTTGGGTAATTAAGGTTTCAAACTTGAAAACTATGAAAGATACAACATATACTAATCTACCCATGGGTGAAATGAAGATGCATTTCAAGCCTTAAATTTTTACTAATGAAATAAAAGAAAGTTCAATGAGAAAATTTTGATAAATGGTTGAGCAACAATCAACATTTTAAATCAATGTAAAAAAAGGTTTGCTTAAAATTCAAAGGACTTAGTGTTGGGTAAATTGAGGAGAAAAATATCTAGGAGATCCAAACACCAATAAGACTTAAGATAAACCCACATATGACAATGGGTCTGCAGGTCTATTTTTTATATGTGTTCAACTTTCTCATTTTTACTCAATGTGAGACTTCAACTCACTTGGATTCCTAACAATCTCCCCCTCAACTGAGTGTTCCTTTCACATTGATACATTCCCCTTGAGAGGAAACATTTTTAAACATGAGCTCCTCACAGATGATCCTAACCTGTACCACCGTTCACATAATGGGACACTTCCTGAAAACCTCCATTAGGAAGACTTTTGACATAGGGATCAAACTATACTCATTTGAGTCGATGACTAAGACGAATAATGGCTTTGATACCACTTGTTGGGTAAGTTACGGAGGAAAATAGTTGGGATATGCCACAACACCAATGAGACATGAGCTAAACCCACAGAAGTCATTGGCACCACCTCCAACACAAAACCATAAAGAAATGGGTTTGCAAATATTTTTTTTATATGTTGTTCAACTTTCTCATTTCTACTCAATACGAGACTTAGACTCAAACTTAGATTCCTAACATTTAGTGCCTCATAACATTATAGTTTCGGATTCAGTGTAAAGTCCTATGCCTAATGAGACAATTGGATCATGTGTACTCGACCTACTATGTTTGTTGTGTTGCACTCCCAAGTTAATTTCAAATTTTTATATTGGGAATAGTGCATGGAATATGAGTAATACCATCAAATTTGCATCAAAAGGTGTTCTTGTGGAATTGAGATGGACCTCTCAAAGTGAATAATGATGCTCAAAACAATCAAGTGAATAATGATACTCAAAACAATTATATTGCATATCTTTTTCATGATGATTTACCTATGAAGGTAATGACTTTAACTAAGCTTTCTATTTTGAAGATACTTAAGATTTTAATGAGAAAAAAACCCTTCATTATATTTGAGAACAAATTCCCATGAAGGAATTAAGAAAAAAAAAGCTAAAATGAGAGTTTGTATCAATTTTAGAGATTTAAATAAAGCTATTCCTAAGGATGAATATCCAATACTTATAACCAATATGTTAGTAGTAGGTAATGAAATATTGAGTCTGATTATTTTGGTTATAATAAAATTTAAATAGTTAAAAATGATATCTTGAAAACAACCTTTCACTATTTGGGGGCATTAGAGACTTATGAATGGTTAGTTACGTTGTTTGGATTAAAAAATATGGTTACAACCTTTCAAGATAATTCTAATTGATCAATAAAAATAAATTTTAATGTTATTTCTTTTTTACTTTTCTTTAGTTTATATTTAACCAATATATCATGAAAAGTAAAAAGAGGTAAAGTAAGTTTGTGTTGATTTTTTTTTTAAATTAAAGGTATCTTCTTCTCCAATGTAAAAACGAAATAAATAACTCAATCAAATTTAAAAAAAAAAACTATAAATTTGATTTTTCATGATTTAATCAATAAATTTATGCAAATTTAGATTGATGATATAGTGATAACAATGAAAAAAAAAAAAAAAAAATTGCGTAATTTAAAAATCATGTTCGAGAGAATGAGAAAGTATGGACTAAAATTGAATCCATTAAAATGTGCCTTTTGTGTTTCAATAGGTGAATTTTTGGGGTTTATAGTGCATGAAAAAGGAATAGAGGTCGACAAAAATAAAGCAAAAACAATCATTGAGAGTTCTCCTCCTAAGAATCTAAAACAATTACAATTATTGTTAGGTATGATAAATTTCTTAAGAAGTTTTATCTCAAACTTGGCAAGAAAAACTTATATTTTTTTTTCTTTGTTACTTTTAAAAAAGGAATTTGATTTATGATGGTATCATATTAATTAAGAGGTTTTCGACAAACTCTTGTAGAATTTGATTAATCCATTTGTGCTAGTGCTCTTTGTTTGAGAAAAAGATTTGAAACATTACGTTTCAGCTTTCGAAAGGACTACCACAAGTCTTAAGAAGATTTGAATGGAATAGAATGAGAAATTTACTATTTTGAGTGAAGTATTGAACGATGTTGATATTAGATATATAATATTTGAAGCAAATTATGTCTATGTGTCTATTATTCTTATTATAAGCTCAAGTATTATATGAAGCTTCACAATGTATTAGTTTTCTGAAGAAATACTAAGGTTTCTTGTCTCCAAATCTATTCATAATTGAGTTGGTAAATGGTTGTTGGTTTTATCTGAATTCGTTATAATTTGAAGCTTTAAATTCAATAAAAGGACAAGTAATGACCAACTTTTTGGTTTAATAAGATGGAACTTGCTTAATTGAAATTAAAGAATGAATTTTATATTTTGATAGTTCAAGTACTGGACAAAGTATTGGCATGGAAATATTACTCATTTCTCGTTCTAAATTCCTACCAAGTTATTATTTGAAATAAAATGTTTTAATAATTTACCTCAAGACTCTTATAACGTTAAATGCTAGAATTATATTAGTTCTAGGACATTCACAGTTAGTGATTAAACAGGTAGAGCGAGAATATAAATATTTTACTATAAATTTCCAAAGTCCAATCCCTTTATGAAACTTTCAATTCAATTTGATTTAAATATGTACTCCGAGAAAGTAACGATGATCTATCATAAATAGCTTTGGGGTTTAAAATGACAAAAGAAAATTTTGAAAAGTTAGTTCAAATTCATAAGAATTACTAGATACTTATGAAATATTTAATGTTAACAACTTGATAATGGATGATTAGATGAAACCATTTGTAGAACTCAATACTCGAGTAGATAAAAAGGGCTAAATTGTACCAACAATGTTATTTTGGGAGATGATCAATTATATAAAAAAGATGGTGTTTTATTACATAACCTCTATGAGAATAATGCTTATATAGCTATGGCCGAAGTCCATCATGTACTTTGTGGAGCTCATAAAGTGGGGAGAAAATGAAACGGGTTTTATGGAGGTGAGGGGTATATTGGCCTTCTATGTTAAAAAGTTGTAAGAAAATGTGCTATGTTGTTAAATATAACTTTTTCCTTCTTTCCAGTATCCTTTAGTTTAGGAAATCAAATTGCGAGGAGCTGAAAAATGTCACCTTCTCCTTAGTTTAATGTACGATTCTCACATATATGATAAACTTATAAATTGAAGTCATTTTCGTTTGTAATAAAATAATATCATATAGTTGTAATCCAATAACGTAAATCTCTTAGAGAATATTAATTCTTTATATTTCTCTTTTGTTGTTTAGAAAGTGTTATGTGTATACATCTATGAGGAAATATGTTGTGAGGAAATATGTTGAGGGGTGTATTTGGGTTTGGGATTTAAGTGTTGTGAGTAAGCACTCTATTTTCACATTATCACTTTTGAATATAATAGTTGTCTTTACTTTACACTAAAATAATTGTCTTGTGGGTGTAAGTTATATACTAAAACCCTTATCATTATACTTCTGCTTTATTTTGAGTATTTATTATGATAAAATTGAGAAAGTTTTGTATTAAGAATGACAACTACAAAATTTGATATTCAACAACATCAATTTTGGAATGTGAAAGGTCTTTATAATGGTTGTGTTAACTTAACAATAATTGAAAAAACATTTTTTGACAATGAGTTACATGTACAAGAAGTTTTGTCTATGAAAGTAACATCATCATTGTGGGTAAAATTAGAGTTCATATATATGATGAAGATAGTAGTGAATCGTCTTGGAATATTGCAATGACAATACACTTTTCGTGTAGATGAAGGACTCTTATAAGAACATATATTTTTTAGTTTACTTCATTAATTATAGGGTTAAAAAATATGGAAGACCAATTTTTTAGTTAGCTAAAAGTAATGATGTTGCTATGCTCTTTACCTCCATCATATAAGGACTTTTAATAAACTCTAAAATATGAGTGTGATAGTCTAGACATTGATGAGGTGAAATCTTTTCTTTTGAGTCGTTAAAATTTGGAGCACAATAATAATGTATGTCATGACCATATTATTGAGGGAGATTTAGAAGATTAGATCAAGTAGTTTTAAAAAAGAAAAATCTAGATCCAAATCTAGAACTCAAAAGAGAAGGTGTCAATATCGTAAGAAAGAATTGTATTGGAAAGTAGAATATCTAAAGATCAAAGAAAAGAACTAGGAAAGCTCAATACACTATTTTTTTACTTTGGACAACAACAAAAAAGTGAGGCCTAAAGTAAAAAAACTATAAGCTAAACATTCGGCCACAATCTAGATACGGTTTTCCAGTTGTGGAATATAATGTCATTGGCTTTGCTCTAAGGTCACAATTTTTTCCAAAATTGTTGCCATAGACTGATATAACATACCACTATTTTCTGTAAATGTTTATGTCACACTTTTTCAAGTGTTACCTTTTCTTTAGAGCACAATTTTTTAACACCACAAAAAAAAATTATATTTACCTACAACAAAAATCCAATGTTATTATCATCATTATTGTTAACAATTTATTGCTATTTTCTTTAATGTTATTATTATTATCATTATTATTAAGACAATCTGGTGCAAGAGGAAATCAAAGTTGTTTTATAAATACACATTGAACATACCACCACAACGAAACTTTGTGCCCATATTATGATTATTATGATTATTATTAATATTATGATTAATTTTATTATTATTAATATTAACAATAATGTTAATAATAATATAAATAATAATAATAATAATACTAATATTAAGAATAATACTAATAGT
>Ga0123340_1005041_pt1 | contig 12541 bp, 5 predicted proteins | sample SirMexnodulemix_FD_89961 | JGI IMG/M metagenome (GOLD analysis project Ga0123340, IMG submission 89961) | Root nodule microbial communities of legume samples collected from Mexico - Siratro Mexico nodule mix | ecosystem: Host-associated > Plants > Roots > Nodule | place: Mexico: Nepantla... | reverse complement strand
TTTTTTTTTTTTTTTTCCTTATTCAGGTGGAGACAAAAATTGTGATAAAAAAAAAAAAAAAAAAAAATATTTGCTCTGCTACATGGGTTACGCACTGGACTACACGACAAGCACCGCTCGAAGGTTTTGCTCCCGACAAAGGTCATGAACCCGGTTCTTGTAACACGTGGACGGTGGGATTCACATTTTTTATTTTCCCACGGAAAACTTGGCGCCCACGTTATATCCTCTCTCTCTGTTTTTAAGGTAAAAGTGTTACCAAAAATATTATGAATAGTACGTTATATCCTAACTTTTTATGTGTATTTTCAACGTAATTTCTAGTTAGAATATTATTAATTCCTTAATTACTAATAAAGCAAGGACAGCGGCTACAGATTTTGTTTTTGTTTTCTACAATAGAAACCTTCTGAACAGTTCTGTCTCCCTCGCAGGTTAACCATGGTTAGCTCGCGCCGCTTTAGCCTGGTTAGTATTTTCCAATACATATGACATATCATCCTCGTTTCAAATAATTTCTCCCTCTCTCTCTCTCTCTCCTTTAATTTCCTCCACCGCGCCGCCTAAGAGGACCGTCGTACGCGGCGGCCGAGAACATTGAATCGCGGTCCCCTCGGAAAGTGGAACAACTTTCTTCTTTCACTCCACAAAGTACAACAGATTTCATTTCTCAGAAACCGAAATTTGGGAACGAAAGAATCGAGTCCTGAAAAAGGGAAAATATAATTAAAAGAGAGACTGGTTGAGGAGTTGTTCAGTTCACCTAAGTAAAGAAAACAACCATGACGGAACCTCAGAATCCTTCACCATTCACACATTCTTCAACTTCGGAAATCGCACCACAACCACAACCTCAACCTCTTCCACCTCCCAAACGGAAACGAAGCCTTCCTGGAATGCCAGGTATATTTATTTATACTTATTCATTTACTTCCAATTTATATAACCATAATTTTTATGTCTTACCTATGATAAATATATTCAGTTTGAGTGGCTTTAAGAATATTCTTTGTTTTGGATTTTGCGTGGTTTTATTTTTTTTTTGTTTTTTTGTTTTTTTCAGATCCAGATGCTGAAGTGATTGCTTTGTCACCGAAGACGCTTATGGCGACGAACCGTTTCGTTTGCGAGATCTGTAACAAAGGTTTCCAGCGCGATCAGAACCTGCAGCTTCACCGGCGCGGTCACAACTTGCCGTGGAAGCTGCGGCAGCGAGGGAGCAAGGAACCGCGGAAGAAAGTGTACGTGTGCCCCGAGCCATCGTGCGTCCACCACAACCCGGCCAGGGCGCTGGGCGACCTCACCGGCATCAAGAAGCACTTCTGCAGAAAACACGGCGAGAAAACGTGGAAATGCGAACGCTGCTCTAAGAAATACGCTGTGCAGTCGGACTGGAAAGCTCATTCGAAAACTTGCGGCAGCAGAGAGTACCGATGCGACTGCGGCACCTTGTTCTCTAGGTATCAAAATCAAAACGCTTCTCTTATGCTATTTATTTTCATTTCAACCTTTTCCAATGGAATGTCTCTAACAGTAATGCGAATCTTCTTGAAGGAGAGATAGTTTCATCACTCACAGAGCATTTTGCGATGTCCTAGCGCAAGAGAGCGCCAGGTCTCAGGCCCAAAATGTTAGCACTAGCAACGCCGATGTGGCATCTTCGCCGCCTGCACCTCCGCTTACTCCTTCTGCATCAATGGTGTCTCCAACCTTGTCCATTCAGAGCTCGGGTACGTGGTTCTCCTGCTACGTATTTCGTTTCCTATTTTTCGTAGCTTCAACCTCGTTGGAAAAGTATATATAATAATAATAATAATGATGAAGCTTATGAGTTATAAGCATTTTTGACATTTTTTGTTTTCTTCTGTTTGTTGGAGAAATCTACAAGTCTAGCTGTAGTTGGTAGTGCCAATCTCAGCAAGGGTCGGTAGGATGGATCTGCCCATGGGATCTACGGTGATTATATTTGTTCTCAATTTATTAAAATTGGTTAATAAATTTAGAAAGAGTCAGGTTTGAACATAAATTTATTTGAAAGACCTCTGAACCAGAAACCACAAACTATATTTCAAGCTGAGAATAAAAGGAAAGACCTCTATAATTTCAAGCTTTTTAACTCTTACAATAATCATTTAGAAACTAAAAAGCTTACTTTTTCTTTTTAAATTTTAACTCTGTCTTTGCTACTTTATCTATTTTGCTACTTTTGTTTCAATTCTGTTTTGTGTCCTCAACTAATTTACCTTTGTTTACCTTTTTTTGGCCATTGGCACTAGAAATTCCAGAAAACCCAAGGAAGATGTCTCCAAACGCAACGTGCCTCGTGACAAGCAGCGCCCCTTCAGGTTCCACTACTTGCACCACTGTTTTTGCAAGTGTGTTGGCACCGTCCACGACGACAAGTCATCCACAATCTCAATCATCGTCACCATCAACTTCCTCATTCTTCAACCTAATGTCAAACTTGGCTCGCTCGGATAACCCTAATGCCATCACTAGTCTGAGAGAACCCATATCCCTGTCCCTATCCTCACCTCTCTATCTCTCCAACAATGACCCTTCCCACTTCACACCATCTCCTCAACCTGCACTATCTGCCACTGCATTACTCCAAAAAGCTGCTCAAATGGGTGCATCCAGTGCTTCCCTTCTTCGTGGCTTAGGCTTAACAACCACATCACCACCATCATCATCCTTGGGGAAAGACGAGGCTTTTAAGGTTAATGCAACCACAACCGCACAATGGAACGGGCAAGTAAAGCAAGAGAATCAGCCCGTGTTGGAAAACCTTGGGCTTGGGCTTCCCTGTGGGAGTGGAACTGTGACAGATGTGATAATGGACCCTTCTACCCCATTTGTGGGCCAGCCAATGACCCGTGATCTTCTCGGTCTTAGCATCGGTGGTGGAGCAAGCAGGGGTGGTCTCTCTGCTCTGGTCAAGTCTTTCGGAGGGAACTTTGATTCGCCCGGTGATGGAGGAGTTCGCCGGTAGAAAACTGGGAAGAACTGTATGGTTGTTTTCTCGAACAGGAAAACAAACACAGCCGTAATTCGTTGCATCTGCGCGACAAAACTGTTCGGTTTTCTGGCCAGGCCCGGAATTTTTGTGACGGGTTAATCGGCCAAACTTTGTTGCTATTCAGAAACGATAGGATAAAGTTACATGCATAATTTATTAGAATCTATCTTTATAATATTTATATGTATAAATGTCCTCTCACTTTTTCTTTTCTCTACCAAGTGTGCTCGTGCTGTCGTCAAAATGTAGATATGGCCAGATGGCCACTGTAATCTTATTTTTGAGAAATGATGTTTTTGATAATTTTTTTTATATGAAAATTAATTATTAGCTATTTTTTACTGATAAACATATAAGTGAGTCAAACAATAATATTTTGTTTTGAGAAATAAGTGATTGTTATTACTCTTATTTATATGAGTAGAACATAACTTTTTTATTTGGTGAGCGTTTAACTAAATTGGAATCGGAAATAATAAAATAAAATGGTAAGATAAAAGATAAAATCATTTTCTCAAAAAGGGAAATTAAAAATGTCATGTTTCGAGAATATAAAAGAGTTATATTTTATTCCGATAATCATATAACACATTTTTGGTTATTCATTGGTTGAACCATTCACCGTCATGTTGATCATCCTGTGTTTCAAATCAACCCCTAACCCATATTTCATATCATTGCTAAATAGTCACAATCACCAAAGTCCACGAGTTACTGTATGGACTCGTACCTCTATGAAACTCTAGCAACACGCTCATGCTCTCAATTATGAGTCTGGTATGGTTCGAAACAAAATTAAAAGATTCTTGAAATGTTTCTGTATTGAAAAAAATTATACTTTTTAGTTTGTATTCAAACAGATTTTATGTCTAAGTATAAGAACTGTTTGCACAGGACTTCAATAGTATTTCACAGATGAGCTTTTGTATAAGAAAGACAAAAACGCGTGGACAAAGAAACAAATAAGAGATGGACCATAGGAGAGGAAAGAACTATAATTAACCAAATTGACCTTTTGTTATTTAAGAGAAAATTGACAATTTTATTTTAGGATACCATTAATGATATTAAATGCTAAGATGCCTTTCATATGTTGGAAAGAAGGGAAAGATAGATCTTAAACACTGTTCTTTTGGAGATATATAATTATAAAATATTTATATGTAAATAAAATAATATTTAGACCTTAAATGTGCACTAAATATATCAATTTGTTTTCCTCTTTCATAAAATAAAGTGGTCTGCTTATTCTTTTATAATTTTCTTTTGATTTGTACAACAAATTTGACTTATTGGAGAGAAGATATTTTCTTGGTACTTTTATATGCACTTTTTGATGATGTTTTATTAGTCTTACTTTGTATATACAGACTTTTTTTTGTAAATTTAATTATTTCTTTTGTCATTACATTTATTGTTTTTACGCAAACTGGTTGTAGTTATCGCACAAAACATTTTCAAGAGCCATCAATCTAAATAGTTTTAATGTAATAAATACTAAATTTACACCACAAACATTTCTAGTGACTATCAATCTAATTAGTTTTATTTAAGGAAGATACCACTTAACTCAAATAATGTATCTTTAATAGTCAAGTGATGAATATATTTTGTTAAATATGATAACACATTATTTAATTCGAGTAATATTTGTAAGAAAAGAAAGGTTGAAAAGGAGTGTGAAGTGACTAGGTTCCATTTCACGGTTGGCATGGATGATTAGAATAAATGCATGAGAATGGATAGGTGGCGGTGGTGGTAGTCAATTTCTGCAGCGGGCCCTGTTTCTGCATTTGTACGAATTAGCAAAATAATGCAATGTATCTTTCAAACTTGTCTCCAAGAATTTCCTAGATCACACAAGTTCCAACCAACCATATCAACGATGCAATTTTGTTTAGCTAGTGGTGGTTTTAAAGTGTTAATAATAACCACAAATTTTATAGTAATGAAAAGGCTTTATCAAAAACATAGTTTAACAATTATAATAACAACATATTAATGGTATTTAGGGATGGCAGTGTGAGAAAATAATACTTATAAAGTTAATACAAGATAATGATTAATTGTTATAGTTTTTAGTAATTTAAATAATGATTTTTATATTTTTATTTATAAAAATATTTAATTTTAATATATTTATTTATTTAATGTAAATGTTAATCTTATATTTATTTAATTTATTTAAATATTTTATTAATAATAAAATCATGAATTGATAACAATAATTTGAAATATTAAAACAAAAACATTCGTATATAATTTCTTTTAAAGGTTTTGCTTATGCGAGTTGACATGTAGACTTAGGAGTAATTATTATGCAGATAAGCTAACAAAACTAATTCATACTTCTTATACTATTCCTATTCACTTTTACTTACCAATTATGAGACGTGTCAAAACAAAACAAATTTAATTTGTAATTCATAAAAGATTTAGCAATTATTTCCCTTAATACTCAATTCTCTCCCACCTGGTAACTTTATAACCATTGTAAACAACTATCCAGTTAAGATATGTTTAATTATATATTAACATTTATATTATTTCCATTCAAATATATATATAACAATTTGTTTTATTTCATAATTTGTTTAGCGTAGTATTTTAAGCTAGGTTTTTCTAACGAACACATAGTATAACATTATTTGACTACAAATAAAAAATAAATAAACAAGTGTAACATTAACTCAATAATTAAAAAAAAAAAAGTGTAACACTAAACAATAGCCCAAAATTTATAATGATTAAAATTTTGTTTTATTATTACTTTAAGAAGTGAGATAAGAAGATATAAGTTTTCGTCTTAATATAATTTTAAAAACCAAATTTATTTGGAATAATTTAATAAAAATGCATCTATAATCTATATCAAATACTTCACTTACATATTATAGCGAGTTATGTATTAATAGATCTTCTGATAAATCAATTAATAGTTTTTTCACTTAAGACTTAGAAGTCATGTATATTTATAGACATTTTGCTGATCTGACTAGAATACTTTATCTTGATATCCTTAATGAGAACGAAAACATAACTCTGAGATCACAATCATATGAAAATATAGAAACCATAAAATCTATATTAATTAAAACTAAATCTCAACTATAGTAGAGACCTTATAAGAGTTACAATCTTTATGCGATAATATAATAATTAAAAGAATCAATCAATAAAAATAAATATAACTTAGGAAAAACAAACATCAGTTAAGGAAAATTAATTTCAACATTAAGATAAATAATCAATTATAATTAGTAATTAGGGGACTCGAGATTCAAGAAGGGAAAAATTTGACATTTGATGTTTTAGCATATGAGATCTCCTAAATTTTTAACTATAACATTTTGACATTCAATGTAGGACTGTGTAAAACATTTTTTGACCTTCTCTGTTTGTTAGGAGCAAACCCATGAGTAGGATAGAGAAGCACAACAATTATTTTGATACGGTATTGTAGAAAAAATAATGTGATTATGTTTTCCACCTTCTTTACTAATATGGCAACTGCTTTCAATTACAAATTATTGTGTACCAAACTAATATTCTTTTATAGGCTGAATTGTTCTCTTATTAATTCTCTTTTTTTGTATAACATTTATTTTAGATGTTTTATTATCAGATTTGACGTGAAGGGCAATAATTAAAGTTTTAAAAATGTGAAAATTATTAATGATGATATAAGTTACCATAGAAAAACACATCAGTATGTTCAATAAGTCAAATTTATTTATTTATTTTAAAAAGAAAATAACTTATATATAGAACACTCTTAAAAATATAAAATAGGTAAGATAGATGTACGAAATTGATTAATAGGAGAACAATAAACTTTCACAACAAAAAGTAATAGAAATCAGAATCTTTTAGATCTTATCCCGTGATATCACAACAATTATTTTATAGCTTTATTTTGCTTACGAGTTTGTTCATAAATAAAAAAAAAAAAGGTATTTAAAAACGATGGTGACCAAAATGTTGTAGCTGAAAACTTAGAAGACCCCTTGAACTAGAGCTTCAAATATTTAAATTTTGTTTTTGATTAGACTTGGAGCCCCTTCTTTATAAATAATTATTTATCTTAATGTTATAATTAATTTTTTCTAAGAGATTTGTAATATTTGGCTTTCTTATATTATTTAATTTATTTATTATCTTGATTGTTATATTTATTTAGCTACTTTTAAAATTAATATTTTAAATAGTTTTGTTATTAATCTAGATTTATTATGTAATTAATATTTATTAGCCAATAAGAATTTGCTTAAATATAATAAAGAATGGAAGGAGAAGTTCAAACGAAATTAGTTTTTATCATTGAATTTAAGAAGCATCAGTACAAATTGAAAATAGGTAAAACATTAACAAAAACAATGAAAACCACTTTAAACATGTTTGTGTTCGGATCAAGATTATTTTGCACATTGTTAGTGTCCTTCAAAACGGACAACTAATTAATATTACGTGTGAATGAATTGGCTTGGGAATCGAAGAAAATAAAACTGGAAAATTTCCATTAATATATCATAAACAAACTAGAAATTTACCTTATCATGGTACTCAATTTAGAACTTTAAATCACAATCTCTTATACCGTGTTTGATTTATTCGAATCTTTTCAACAAAACTTCACACTCAACTCATGCTCGTTGAGGACAAGACAATCACAAAGACCATTACCATGACTTGAAAGACTCAAGTCCCATTGTCACCTTGGGACAAAATGTCTTTTATAGTTGGAAAATTAATTAAACTTGAAGTCCTATCATAAACTAATAATTACACCAATTTCTAACTTATTTTATTCATATGCCCCTGCCTTTGTAATCTTAGTAATCCCGAAATATGTCTTTTTATTTTTTAAACCATTCTTAGTATGATGACTTTATCTAGAGTGGTATTGATCTCGGTTCTTCTGTTCACTCAGATTTTCCAATTTCAGAATAACAAGACATTTACAAAATATTTCGATGCTTAAATAAAATTATATTTTATAAGTTATTTTCAAGAAGTTTTTTTCTTCTAAAGAAGTCTTTTACACATGAAGTTGCCTTTTATTTATATTATTTTAAGATGGATCTTAATCTTTGGGCCTCAGGTAGGTCCAAGTCTTCTTAAGGCCTATAATTTATTTAGGTGATTTGGTAGTTTGTTAATTGTGATAATCTTGTTTAGTTTTCTAATTTCTTGTAATCATGTCTCTGTCACGTTTGTAGCAATCTCATGGGTTGAATATGTCAAGTGTGCGGGTTAGTATCTCTATTGATGATTTGTTCAGTACTTTGATGATGTCACGATAGCTTTGTCAAGATTTGAGAGTTTTTTAATGCTACATGCCTCTTATATGTCGTGATAAAATTATGTTTATTTTTACCTTACTCCTAATGGAGTTCATCTATGATGGAGTTGAAATTGCTGAAATGAATTGAATTGAACGGGGTTCACTGTAAAAGATTTTACCACATTCAAGTAAAAGTGTAAAAAAAAATATTTAATGTATAAAAATATAAGTGTAATGAGGTAAATGATATTTTCTGTAGCCCTAAGTTGTAATTATACGACTTTGTAATTTAAGACTCTATATTTTCCAATAATAATAATAATAATAATAGACCTTAGGAATCACAAATTATAATAATATGATATTATGGAGGTCGACTGAAATTAATTAGATAGTTGGCTGGACTCTAATAGATTGGGATGAATTTAACATTATTAGGGAATACGTACAATATTTAATAGTGTTAGAGATGTAGAGATTGTGGACTAAGTGTGGTATAATTCACCAATAAAATGTCTTTTAAAATAACAAAATTCTAATGATTTATGCTTTTAGTTTTGACTAAAAATTTAAATCTCATAAATGGTTTCTCTTCGAATCCTTCCTCTTTCGACTTGAGCCTACTCAATCACAAGAGTAAAATTTAAAAGATCAATGAAAAACACATGTTCCTAACTTAGATCAAACGTAGCAAATGAAATCGTAGGTATTTTTGCACCACAAGAACATACTCAAACCACATGCTACAGTCCAGAAGGTCGTTACATAGCAGACTTCAGAGCATCCATACAGCCCAAAAAGTAGATACAAGGGCACACTAGTACTGTTGGCCATAAGTGATTTACTTTTGAAATAATATGCAAGGATCGCATATATTTGGATTATGTGATTTGAAATGATTTTGAGAAAAAATTTTAAAAGAGAAAAATTGAGTATAAAATAAAAAGAAAGTCCAAGATTTTTGGAAACTGTTTGAAACATTTAATTTACCCTTAATAACAATATTTACATGCATACTTTATCTTTTTTAATAGTAGCTAGACAATTAATAAATGATATATTTAAATCAAAACTACTTACTTAAAAAATATTTTATTTTAATTTTTTTTACTAATCCTTTCGTTTTTTACTCAAAAAAACATTTATATTTTAAAAAATACATCTAAGAATAATTTTGGCGTTATATTATAAACTATCACTATTTATTTATCCAGTCAAATTAATTATATATCAATAAGTTTTTTATTTGTTTTCACATTGGTTTTATTAAAATAAGTTTATATATCAATTATAAATATCTCTCTCAAGTCTCAACAACAGCTACTCGTAATCAAATGCAAATGCTTGAATCTGTATGTACCTTTCTGTTCTTCTGCTAAACATCGTCATTCTGAATAAAGAATGTGTTATTGCTAAAATAAAAACTAATGCAAAAGCATGTTTTATAAACTCCAAAGACTCTGCAACGTTGATTATAATTCCATTCCCTTTTTCGATTATAATAAAGTAACGAACAACAAAGGGGACCCCATTTCATCAATGTTTCATTTATTTAAATGTTAAACAGTAGTCATCGATCTGGCAAGTGATATTAAGAGTTTAATTTTCAACTAATACAAGTATAATATTTTTTATATGGTTAATTAATTCAAATAATTTAGATGCAATTATTATAAAGTTAATAAAATGTTTTAAAGAATTATTTTTATCAAAAATTATATTTTTCTATTTAAAAAAAAGTAAAATACAAAAATTATATGTCATGCTCACTTTTTTTCTCTCTCTCTTTCTATGCATTCATAAATATTAATACATTTTGCAAATGTGAAGGAAAAAGACAAAAGGAGAGACCAATGGAATGAAAGGCTACCGCGTATTGAGTGTAGTCATAATCATAGTTTAGGTTTTAGAGAGGGTATAAATAATTAGTATCACACAAAATTATGCTAAATCCAAAACATGGAGTACATCGCACTGCTTATCGCAATCACCACTTTAGATTTATCCGTTCAAAATTTTGTTAGCCAATCCGTATTCACTCATAATTTGTGGTTTCGCAATTTCGGTTACATTTTCCCTTAGCCCTACACACCATTGTCCTCTTCTTCTCCACCTAACTTCCTCTTCCATCTCACAAACACAATCCTCTGCACTGTGCTTTCACTTCAACACTTTCCCGCCAGGTTTGAATTGTGAATTGTGAATCGTTATTTTATGGAGAGATTTTATTCTTCTCAACGAGAGAGCGTTCTTTTAGGTTATAATAATAGTTTTGAGAATGGAAATAATTCTCCGATTCGGAGGTCGTCTTCGAGCAATTCGAACTTGGAGGTTGATTTCCACGACGTGTTTGGGGGGCCGCCGCGGAGGTCATCGGTAAACGAGGCGCGGCAGAGTCTGACCGAGTTGAAGGATTGGAGCGAAGAGGAAGGGGAAGGTGGTTGGTGTAGGTGGCCGTCCGAGCGGGAGAAACCGGTGTTTGGAGAGGATATTAGAAACCGGAGGCATCACGCGAACAAGAACAATGACTTCTTCGATGACATATTCGGAGGTGAGGAGTCGCCGAGTGTGTGTTCCACGCCAAAGAAACGCGTCGGTGACTCTTTCACGTTCTCTCGAGTGTCCAGTCCTCTACCACCGGCGGCCGATCCCGTTGCTGCCTCTCTCCCTCTACCATTCAGGTTTTTCTCTTACCATTATTTTCATTAATATGAATATTCCTTGTTAATTAATTCCAGTGAACACACAACGCAACAAGGCCTATACGTCCTCATTTTTAAAAATTAAAGAAAAAAAGTTACCAGTAAATATTATAATTAAAAAGTTATAAAAAATAAAAGTAAATTATTAAATATTCTTATGTAAAAAAAATAGTGATATTTGATAGAAATTTGATTATGTGTGGTTTAAGTGATCAATTTATTACTACTAAACATTTTGTTAGTTAATGAAGTGATCTAATGTTCCTAGTTAGTGATAATATATTACTCGGAAATTAACCCATGAAATGAAATTAAGATAACTATAAGTATAAAAAATTTGAATGAAACTGCGTATAACTATAAGTATATATGTCGATTTTTCCTATTCTAATCTCTTTGTGCGTACGCCTTCAAGGTTGAGGAAAGGGTTGTGAACCTTTTTATTATATGTGGATTAACTTCAAGCAACCTACTGTTCTTCCATCCTTTTAGACTTATATTTTTGTTAAAAACAAGGATAATAATATCAAGGTCATCCTTTATCTCGATGATATTTTTTTATCTTAAAAGAAAGAAATAAAAAAAAAAGATGAAAACAAATAAAGAGTGGTTAACAAAAAAGGAAATAGACAAGAAATAAAATTTATTATTTAGTTGTTTAACTAAGTTAAAATACATGAGAAATAAATAAAAAATATTTTTAAATTATGTAATTTAATTGATTTGATAGAAATTAAATAATCAATAAAATAAAATTAAAATAATAATTCAAGTTCAACTATTTTATTTTGTCTTTTTTAAATTAAAATTATTTTCCTCTTTGTCCTCTCTTCTTAGCATGGACTTAAGCAAGATGACAAGCATGTATAGAAGATGAACACATTATGCTCTCTTTGTTGCAAACAAAAGTGAAGGGCCAGTAGACAGGGAGCAACAACATTAATAATTCTAAATCATTTAATAAAAAATTAATTGTAGACTAATAATACTATCTTTAAAGTTTTGTTATAAATAACATTTAAGTGATTTTCACTTTTATCATCACCAAATTCTTAAATTGTTTCCACCAAATCATATTTTTCCAAAAAAAAAAAAAACTTGTTTGTTTAAATAATAATTTTTTTGTCGGTATAAATAACTGTGTTTAATAAAATGATAGTTGAGTGTATATTGAAAACAATGAAATCTTAAAATTTCAACTATTATACACAAACTTTGATTGTTTGAAAAATATTACACAAATATTCTATATAAACATTACACTGACCCTAACAATTCTGAAAAATGTTACATTATCTATTCTATATAAAGGAGTTTTTTGCAGACTTTAAAAAATATAGAATCACTTGCAATATAAAAAAAGAAATAAAATACTATAAGGGTATGGTAAAATACTTTTAAATTTATATGTTAAAGCTTTTCAAAATTATAATAATGAGACTAATGTAATAAACTTTTTACTATTGTAAAATGCTATTTCAATTATTTAGCAAATGCTATATTTTTTTAATCATTTATCATTCATGTATATTTTTA
>Ga0123340_1005040_pt1 | contig 12542 bp, 7 predicted proteins | sample SirMexnodulemix_FD_89961 | JGI IMG/M metagenome (GOLD analysis project Ga0123340, IMG submission 89961) | Root nodule microbial communities of legume samples collected from Mexico - Siratro Mexico nodule mix | ecosystem: Host-associated > Plants > Roots > Nodule | place: Mexico: Nepantla... | reverse complement strand
TATCTTATTGAAATACATATCATAAAGTGTTTTTGTAGTGTTATTTTTTCGTAAAATTTAATAAAGCGAACATATATTTTTGTTATGTTTGGTCACAATGATGTACAACAAAAACATGTTTTTGATTTGTACTGTGAAGTCACACTTATTTTTGTGTGAAGAAGATTAAAGAGAAATACATTTATTCCGATCTCTGTATTTTTTGTTAAAGAAAATTGTATAAGAGGTAAGGGACTTAACAAAAAAACTGGGGTGCGAAAAGCAAATTCCTTTCCACGTGTGGGATCAATTGTTTAGCAAAATACTCCGATGAAATTGTGATTATATGATTTTGTTTTTCAAAAATAATACGATAACAAATCATAATTAAAATTAATATTAAAATATACGAGTGTAAATCACAGAATTTAGTAGGATTGCTGCATTGTTGTGAAGTTGAAGAGCAGGTATGTGAAAGCAGTATTGAAGCTGAACAAAGTTGGTAAGGTTTGTGGGGATTCTTTCATCAAATGTCATTCCACTGCCTCCAAAGTAGAAACTGATTAGCTAAGAGATTAAGATTTTAGAATGTGTATACGATGATAGTTAAATCAATGTTTCTGAGTGAGTCAAAAACCAATATGCATATATGGATTACGAAAGCCTATGGCATGCTAAGGAATAAGGAATCGTGTTGTTTAAGAATATTCTGAATTTGAGGTGCATAAGCATATACACATTAATTGATCAGAAAATGGCCCCTCTTTCCTTTTTTTGTCCGTTGATAGCGGGGATTTAGGCTGCAGGTTAAATTTGCATGATTAAGTTGTCATGCGACTGATTAGGGACACCCCTGTTGGAGCCAAACATCATTGCACCACTGCTAAGCTTATCATATGCTTTCACTTTATTCATTTACTTTTATCTGATGTGAAAAGCCCCCGTTTACCTTTATACTTCTCTCCCCTTCAAAATCTCATTAGTTAACTTTCAAAAAGTAAATTGCAGCTGTCTCCAACTCTATTAATTATATGGCATGGATGATCCTGGACTTCAGGATAAAGTGAACTTCTTCCACATCATTTTAAGCTGCTTCACTGGTCTCATTTGATAGACCAATCGATACTAAAATTTATATACATAATGAGAGCCATTAGATTCAAATCAAACTGCATGGGTTGCTGTTTTGGACAATGAACATGGATGGATCCATATCCGACAATGATTCATTCTCAGATCCACTTTTCTCAAGTTTGAAAAAAATTCTAGAAAAAACAAAACTTTGACAGAGACTCTGACCAATTTTCATAGCAGTGTAGCTGTGTCAGTAGAGTATTTATTTGGGTTTTTGACAGTAAGGCACAAAAGTCAAACGAAATGGGCGTGGATATACAGACATTGGGATCATAGAATTCCCTAATCATTGTGTGGAATAAGGGATCAGGCTAATTGATGACCAGGTGGCGTGGCTGTGTGGGGAGCCACAAGCAGAAACATAAAGGGAATTGTGCTGAACTTTGTATGGGCACACATGATTCCGAGGTTCTGCATGCCTTCCTTCCCTTCCATTTTCGAGAGCTATAAAAGTGGAAGCCACAAAGATCATGGCCACAAATCGCAACATGGCAACAAATAGCAATCTGAAGAATGCTATCGTAGCATTCTTGGTCCCTCTGCCCTCCATCCTGCTCTACCTCTCATTCCAATCGGCCATTAGTGGCTACTCACAGTCTCCATCTTCTTGGTCAACTCTGTGGACATGGTGCTATCACCATCCTTTGCTATTCGCCAATGTCCTCTTCTTCTTCAATGTCAATCTGCTCTTCTGGCTCATCGGCCTAATCCAATCCAGCCACTGGGTACACTTTCCACTTAACTTCCCTTTTTTCTTCTGTTCACTCAGATGTATATACTTTCGTTTCTGGTTTGGTTTTGAGCTTGACACACGCTTTGTCTGTTGGTACAGATGATTGACCCGTATTGGACAGTGATACCTGTGATGCTTGTTCATTACTACTCAACCCACCCTTTGGCTCAGTATAACTGGTGGAGGTCGAGGATGGTGATCTTGTTGACTTGGTTGTGGAGTATTAGGCTGATCCACAACTACTTCAGGCGAGAAAAGTGGCAGTGGGGTGCCAGGGAGGATTGGCGTTTCACTGATTTGAGCCATCAGTATGGAAAACATTGGTGGTGGGCTTCCTTCTTCGCCATCTACGTGCCTCAGCAGGTCATTTCTTGTATAAAAGATGCATGAACCCTGTTTATATAATAGTTATTTGCACCTTTCACTTAATGAGTGTTTTTGTTTTCACCTTTGCAGGTGTTTCTGATTGGATTATCATTTCCGTTCTATGTGATCCACTCGGTGAGCGAGGCTCTGAGCATGTGGGACTTTGTAGCCGCAGTTATGTGTATCTCTGGTGTTGTGATAGCATACATTGCTGATACTCAGCTTTACAAGTTTGTGAGTAGAAACAAGGAGCTAAAAGAGGGAGGTAAGGCAGAGGTTCCCATTCTTGAGGAAGGGTTGTGGTATTACTGTCGGCATCCAAATTACTTTGGAGAGCAGGTGTGGTGGTGGGGAGTGTTTGTGTTTGCTTGGAAGCTGGGACATGGATGGACCTTCATAGGAGCATTGGCTAACAGCATGTGTTTGGCTTATGTGACAAAGCTTGTGGAGGAGCGAATGTTGAAACAAGAGAGCAGAGAAGAGGCCTATAGGCTGTATCAGAAGACAACCTCCATATGGGTCCCTTGGTTCAAGTCCTCTCCTTTGGGACCAAAATGGAAGAATGCTTGACTGTGTTTCATTTTCATCACTTCAGTGCTACCTGTAGTAGTGTAGCCTTGTTCGTTGCTTCATTCTGCCACCAACATCATCTTAATTTTCCCTACTTCTTGATAATGTAACAGAGCCATGAGTTGGATCATCATCATTTTTGTATCACTATTACTAGCTCAGAAGAATCTCTGAAATGGATTCCGCATATATTATCTTATTATTTTCGTCATAATGAAGTTTAGAATTAGGAATTCAGACAAGTTCTTTAAATTCCTTTCAATTCTTGAATATTATGAAAACACACAAGGATAAAAGGTTTTATTTTTAACTTTATTTTCCTAATACTTTTTATACCACCTCAAAATAAAATCTCTTCAAATGTATTTTTTTAAAATAATTAAAGTTGCCATACGTGTTAATGTATAATCTAATAATAGTATGGAACTTTTGTATTAAATTATAAATTTTAATGTTTTAAAATCTTAGCATAAAAATATAAGATTTTCATGTTTAGTACAGAGAATCAATAATAATATTGGACATAAAGGATTGTCGGGAATATCAATCTGTGAATGAACCAGAATTTACATTTACAGGTGTGAATAGATTTTTGTCACGATAAATGATTACAAAGTCGCTAAATTTTCTAACGGAAATAGACAATAATGGAACGTATTTTTTAATTGTTGAGATCGAATATATTTTTATGAAAATAATTAATTGGGAACAAATGATTTCCTACATAAAAATATCATTTTAATAAATGCGTTTGAAAATTATTTGAGTTAATCAACTCAAACCTTGTTTGCAAAGTTAATTACTTAATAAAATAGTTGCTAGGTAAATGAGTTTATATAAATTATTTTTAGATATAACATTTTTGTACTTCTCTTCCTTTGATGCAAACATAGAAGTAATTTTAGTGATTGAACTTGTTTGCAAAGGAAAAATATTTTTGCAGCCTTTATTGACAGTGTATATGTTGTCGTGTTGCATGTCTTTGTCGGTAATAACACTGGGAAATTGTCTTTGACGATAAGCAACAGTAAAAAAGCATTTGATTAGTATAGGCATGAAATGATGATTAGTGATGGTGGGAGTGGATATGGCACTAAGAGGAAAATGGGTTTTGTTTCCACTCTATTGCTTTTGCCTCATTCCGATTTGCTTCTCGGCGGCGAAGGAAGGAACGCCGCCGCAAAAGCAGAAGCTGCGGTTCGGAGAAAACGGAGAGTTCAAGATCTTGCAGATTGCTGACTTGCACTTTGCTAATGGGAAGACTACCCACTGCCTCGATGTGTTGCGTTCTCAGTATGCTTCTTGCTCTGACCTCAACACCACCGCCTTCATCCAAAGGATCATCCTTGCTGAGAAACCCAACCTAATTGTCTTCACTGGTCTCTGTTCCTCCCAATTCCTATTTTTACTTTTCATTTCTTATGCCTCTTCATTCGTTTTTATCTTTTTCTTTCTATTTGAGTGCACAAAGATGCTTCTTTTAGAAATCCCTCCCCCCAATTATTTTATAATTGGGGTTACAAGGATAAGTCTTCATACATGCTTTGGTTCTAGGGCAATAGTTAATTGAAGCAAGGGAGGGTGATTTACGCGTAAAGGCCTTTCGGTGGTAGTAATTCCAAAAATGGAATCAGTTCAAATTTGACAACGAAGATTAACTTCATTTCTTACTTTAATCACTGAAATCATACGTCTCAATAGCTCTTTGAAGCGAAAGTGAAACCTTCCATTATAACGACTTCTAAATACATATCAAAGATCATGACTTTATGCTAATTACTTGCGTTTAGGATAAACTCCAAGAGAGTAGTTTATTAGAATTGAATGAGTTTGGGTATATTAGGTTGGAGTTTGCAATTTTTACATTGTCGAGCAAGTTGGAATTTGCTTGACAGTTGATAAGATTTTGTGTATTCATGTTGGTGTGGCAGGGGATAATATATTTGGACATGATGCCTCTGATCCGGCTAAATCAATGGACGAGGCATTTGCTCCTGCAATCGCTTCAAACATTCCTTGGGTGGCTGTTTTGGGCAACCATGACCAGGAAGGATCCCTCTCTAGGAAAGGGATGATGAAATATATTGCTGGGATGAAAAACACTTTATCTATAGTCAATCCTCCGGGCTTACACATAATTGATGGTTTTGGGAACTATAACTTAGAGGTTGGAGGAGTTAAAGGCACGGATTTTGAAAATAAATCAGTGCTCAATCTCTTCTTTCTTGACAGTGGAGACTACTCCAAGGTTCCTTTCATTCCTGGCTACGGCTGGATCAAACCCTCTCAGCAACTTTGGTTCCGACGGACATCGCAAAAGCTTAGGGTACTCTTTTTTACCTGTTTCATTGACTACCTATAGTGGGTATTCATTAGACGCAGAGCTGATTTTCATTCTTTCCCTTGATAATCTTTGGATTAACTATTTGCTCTTTGTTCTGCAGAAAGCATACATGAATGGACCAGTGCCTCAGAAAAATCCTGCTCCTGGTCTTGCATACTTTCACATTCCATTACCTGAATATGCTAATTTTGATTCATCAAACTTCACAGGTGTGAAACAAGAACGCATAAGTTCTGCTTCTGTGAATTCTGGCTTCTTCACAACATTGGTTGAATCGGGAGATGTGAAGGCAGTTTTCACTGGCCATGATCATGTCAATGACTTCTGTGGCAAGTTAACAGGTATTCATCTTTGTTATGCGGGAGGATTTGGATATCATGCTTATGGCAAAGCTGGATGGTCTAGGAGAGCAAGAGTGGTGGTAGTTAACTTGGAGAAAACAGAAAATGGCCGTTGGGAAGATGTCAAATCAGTTAAAACGTGGAAACGCCTCGATGATCAAAATCTAACTGGTATTGATGGTCAGGTCTTATGGAGCAAGAGTTTTGGAAGTAAGATATCTCTGGATTCTGGAATACTCTGTATGCTGTTTCTTGTTTTAAAACTTGTGCTACAGACTCATAGATGAAATCTATCTTTAGAATTACATATTACAGAGGACAACTGGAGACATTAAAATAAATTCTGGCCATGCTTCATGCTTGGCATATATGAGTTGATAGAAATATATAAAGGAAACACATAACTTTTGTGTCCTTTTTATGATCAAAGTAGCTTTCTAATTACTATTACTTGATTTCCCTTGACTGTATCTATATAAACTACTTCAAAGTTCAGTTACTCATTGGGGTAGATTGTGTTGGCTATTAATAGCTATTGTCAGGTGGAAAGATAATGATGTTGAACTATAAATGGACAGTTTATTCCCCTGAAATCAAAGTGGATTAAAGAGAGTCAATAATTAGCTGCTAATGTTCATTGGTGTCAACATAAACTCTTGTTCCCACCTATCCTTCCCGCACCTTGTTTTATGAGCATATACATAACGGAAAAGCTCACATTGTGTGATCGGTTAGTATATTCACTTTGTGTCACTTGGCCTGACTAATTAACAATGTTTAGAACGAGAAGCTTCTCGTTTTACTTATTACTGATAAAGGAACCTTGTTGGTCACTTTTTAACAGACATACATGCACACTATTGTAAGACTTGGAAAACAGTAATTCATGGAAAATGATTTTGATTAAATACATCATCTATGCTGTATTATAAGTAATTTTGTGTTCAGTTTGTAAACATTTGCCCTTTGTTTGTCTGCGTAGAAATAGGATGGGAGGAACTGAAAAGGAGGAGATAGGATAAAAATACCAAATAAGAGAGGAAAGAAGTTTGGTGGAAAGAAATGGAAAGTTTAGAAATAAAAGGAAATAGAATGAAAAAATGTTTTGTTTGAATGGATAGAAATAAAAAGGAATAATATGGAGATTCTTTTTCTACATTTCTTTGGATTATTGGAAAAGAGAATGAAAATAAAAAAGAAATAAATTGCATAAAAAAGTATTTTTGTACTAATTAAAAAAACTCGGTTAGTTTATTCCACTGTTTTTCTTAACATAAAACTGCTTTCTAATTTTTTATATTATAAAAATATACAGTTTTTTTGTAATTAAAACAAAAGAAAATGTAAAAGAGATGATTTCTCTCCCATTTTATGTAAATTTGGGAGATAATTCTTTTAGTAGTTCCAACTGAAATAAACAATGACAATTTGATATTCCTATGCAATCTTCCTCTTTTCTATTTTCCTATAGAAACAAATAGAGGGTAAAGAATTTGAACAACTTTAAGCAAGTAATGAAATGATTGATATTTTGTTTTGTTTGAGGTGCTGACTATGATTTATGTTTAACTTATTACTTTCCATTTCAAGTCATCTCCCTTGATTGTTTGTTCTGGTGCATGTAACAGGCAACCGCAGGAAAAAACAAGATGGTGGTGGCTCTTGAGAATTTACGGTGTTGCAGACAAATGTTAGTATCATGAGGTTATTTTGGGATGTCTCAGTATGTTTTATACATGTTTTTATCAAAGAAACCTGTTTATTACACGTCCTATAATCAGAATGCAGCAATACGAGGTAGCTTGGTCAAACATAATATACAAAAGAAATGGAAGTTCACTGATGTGGTGCAATGACTGCATGATATGCGATCGCAACTGTCCGTTCAAAATCTAGAATCATGGTCTCCATATCTCTAATTTGTTCATACCTATGGCCTCAACATGAAAGGCTTCTTTAATAATATGCTCCATGAATTGAGAGTAAATTTGTACTTGTTTGTGTGGATATTTATGCCACCTGATAATGATAATACTATTGCTATAAATTCACAATGTTACAGTACAATGACAATTAATGTCTGCAATTATGCGTTTATTGTCAAGGTTGACACTGGTTGAATCACAAGAAAAACATCCTATCCTTTGTGCAACTATGTTTGATGATAATATAGATTAGATTAACAACATTGAGTTGGAGTAAATCTTGAGTTCTTCAAGGAGTGAATAGAGGAAATGGCAACTGGTAACTCCAATGCGACTTTGCTGCCACCCCTGAATGGAATCTGGTTTGCCATCTGGGTGGTAGCTTAGCATGATGTGGGTGGCTTTAGTGCTTAAAGTTGTTCATCGTGAACTTGGTTACTAGTGATCAAGTATGATCAACAATGGTGCGAAGTTGCTACAATTTGCAAAGTTGCAATTATTGTACTACATTTGTGAAGTAGCGAACAGAACAAAATGCTTCAAGTGCATAAAGTAGCTAGATAGTTTAATTTTTTTAAGTATACCCTTTACATTTTAAATATACAATTAATATAGTTGAGAAAAAAATCAGGATATTTCACTAAAAAAATTTGGTTATGCCCTAAAATATCTTGTATAGATTGAAGGAATTCATGCTATGGATTTAAACTTTTAACTACGGTGTGCAGCTTGAAAAATGTAGGGGTGTAGGAAACAAAAATTGTCGGAAGGTGGCTTTAGTGGGCTTCAAACATCTATTGTGTAAGCAAAGTTCACGTATGCAAATTTCTTTATGCACCCCCATTTTTAACATGTATCCTCATTTTTGAACCTGCACCCACAACTATTGCCGCTGCTGCACTGTCATTGCTGAAGAAGAAGAAGAAGAAGAACGTTACAGTTAAAAGAATAAAAACAAAAAAGAATCATTATAAAAAGTTTGTTCTATAAATCTTGTTCCAAAAATAATTTTTGAATGTATTTTATGTGTTTTGGAAATTTTATTTAAGAAATCTTATTCTGAAAAATGTTTCAGAATGTATTTCATGTATTTCAGAAAATGTGTTCTGGAAAAACTTCAAAAAAAGTAATCTGAAAGTCACTTCAAACAAAAGTAAAATAATCATTTTAAAAATTATGGGGATACATATTTAAAAGTGGGTTTCCGAAAGTAATTGCCTTCACATATTTATCCTCCAAGCAAACTCCACACTCAATTTCTGAGCCTATTATGAACTCTCTCTATTTTGACAGAAATACTAACTAATAATATATAGGATGACAAGTTTAAATAACATTGGAGTGATAAAAAAAAAGAAATCTGAAGTGATGAAAAGATCAGCGATGTGGTGTCTTATATGCCACAAATTTAAATCTAAGGAGGCAACATAAATTACAAGGTTAAATTATTTGAATCTGACCAAATGAGTTTTCTTGAAAAAAAAAATAGAAGCATAGAGGTTAAGCAAGATGAAATTGGTTAAAAAGAAAAAAGAATAATCTTTTAAAATGTTAATTTATTAAAGACAAGAATGATTCATTTTTACATTGATAAACAAGACTTTCTTATAGTAATTCAATATAAATTTTAGTGAAGTTTTCTATAATAATTAACAATAAGTATATTGTTTGTAACCTAACACATTTTTTATAATTATTTAAAAATAGTCTCAAGAGATATTTCATATGAACTAACATGAATAGGTCCCACAACATGTTTGTGATTGGTGTGCAAGGAAAATAGCACATAAGAATCTGCATGTCCTGTGTTCTGTGGTGACATGTGGCAGCCATTAGATTTGGTGGAAGGCAGAGGGGCGTATGAGCCACCAGATTTTGATTTTTTTGAGGTGAAGCTATCCAATTAGATTTCACATGCCACATGGCAACCCACAATTTCACTACCCATTCACACTCCTATCCTTTCGGATAAGATCCTCTGTACATCAACAATTTTGCTTTCCATTACCATTGATCATCAAACATATACACAGAAGCAGAGTCACTGGTGGAATAATACTTTTTTTTTCTGAATCAAGGCTGAATGGCTTCCGCTTGTGCCTCCTCTGCCATTGCTGCTGTTTCCATCTCCACGCCAAGGCAAGTTTCTCCACTCTCCCATTATTTGCAGATATATTTATTTATTAATCCATTCCATTCCATGCATATATGTACATGATTGATCAAAAGTAGCGAATTTGTGCAGTTCCCAGAAGAATGGATCAGGCTTGGGAACCCCCAAAGCTTCTTTTGTTGGTGGAAGGAAATTGAGGGTGAAGAAATACACAGCAGCAGTAGGAGGACGATCCAGCACTACAGTGTGTGCAGTAGCCGACCCTGACAGACCCTTATGGTTTCCGGGCAGCACACCACCTCCATGGCTTGATGGCAGTCTCCCTGGAGACTTTGGCTTTGACCCTCTTGGTCTTGGTAAGTGAGTGCTCTCAGTATTCAACTGTAACAATTAATATGCTATAATGAAATTTCAATTGTAAGTGAATTTGTTATGAATTGATAGGATCTGACCCGGAGAGTCTGAGGTGGAATGTTCAGGCAGAGCTAGTGCACTGCAGATGGGCAATGTTGGGTGCTGCTGGGATTTTCATTCCAGAATTCCTGACAAAGATTGGTGTGTTGAACACTCCCTCATGGTACACAGCTGGAGAACAGGAATACTTCACAGACACCACCACCCTCTTCATTGTTGAGCTCTTTTTCATTGGGTGGGCTGAGGGTAGAAGGTGGGCTGACATAATCAAGCCAGGCTGTGTGAACACTGACCCCATCTTTCCCAACAACAAGCTCACAGGAACTGATGTTGGTTACCCAGGTGGGCTTTGGTTTGACCCCCTTGGATGGGGAAGTGGTTCTCCTGAGAAGATCAAGGAGTTGAGAACTAAGGAGATCAAGAACGGCAGATTGGCCATGTTGGCTGTGATGGGTGCATGGTTCCAGCACATATATACTGGCACTGGTCCTATTGACAACCTCTTTGCCCACCTTGCAGATCCTGGCCATGCTACCATTTTTGCTGTAAGTTAACTCAACCAATTTCTTTCTACACTGTGCCTTCAATTATTCACCAATTCTTTATACTCACCTTATCTTTGTTTGATCACCCCTACAGGCTTTCGCCCCCAAGTGAAAAGGGCTGAAGATCAACGATGGATCCTGGGAGAACATGTTTGACACAAGTAATAGAGATCGAATGTCTTAGGAGAGAGTGTTTATGTCTGTAGAAAGCTTGTAATATGGCTACTTCTATATATATATGCACAGAATCATAATCCAACTTGCCGACACCTATTCAAGTTTTAGATGCATGCCACAAGATCTGAGAAAAATGTTCACATTTCATTATTTAAACTTTTCTCTTTAGTTCATTAATGGCTACTCATAACATTTACGTTCGTGATCGACTCACTAAGTATTCTAAATATTCGTTCAAAAATAATACAGTTCATATAATGGTAAATTCTCAAAAATATCCTAATTAGCATGTGTGTTACTATCTACAAGTCAAAATAAACAAGTTATCTTTGTTCTATAGCTGAATTATATAAAAAAAAATGAAATATAATAGCTGTAAACAAGAAAAAAATTAGAAGAGTTCCTTTGTTCTTTAATTTTTTTAGAATTCACATCAATTTCTCAATTATACTTATACTTATTGACCTGTTAATTCAAACCGTCCAAAGTTCAACAAATAAATCATATCACAATCCTGTAATAATAACAACTATAAAATTACACGGAGAACACATTTAATTTCATGAGAAAAAAAAAATATTGAAAAGAGCCTTCACTTCTAATTATTCACTCAAACTATGACTAAATTAGGGAATGCAAAAAGATTAATAGACTCTATCTTCTTTCAACGACAGAAAAAGATAGCAAAACTTGAGAAGTAGGAAGAATTTTAGATGAAAGAGAGATCATTTGAACAATGAAGAAAATGAATTTTTTTCTCACATATGATGAGTTGTCAGAAAATGGTGTAGACAAATGATAAATCGGTAGAATAGTGAGTGACGTTGGCTCATAAAGGCTCTGACTCGTGAAAATAAAGTTTACAAGACTATGTTTAGAACACTTTCAGGCTTCCAATGGTGTCATTGACATGGGCAAGCGTGTCTAGACATATTTATTCTTGAATGGAAAAGGGAAGAAGGAATTATCTCTGAACAAGGAGACAGTATTGGAACAGATTCAGATCTCTTTTTTTCTTTTTTAAGACAAATTCATTTTTGAATGACCATACTAAATTATCAAAATATCATTTTCCTTATTTTCGTAAGAAGTCTATTGCATTTGCTAGTTTGAGAATGTCACATCAGATGACAAGCTAACATTTGTATCTACAAATGTTACGAAGAAATTGGAGTCAAATAATATTACTTTGATTTTGTTAGTAAAATTTTTAATTATGATAGTTTGAAAGTCTCAATTTAAGAAAAACTTTTAAATAACCTCACTTGTGAAGTTCCACTTAGATAAACTATTCTCTTATATTCTACCATTTTTTATATATAAAAGAAAAAAAACTATCAAACATTACAGGATCCAAAACTCATATGGGCCAAATGAAAACAGAACAGTGACTTGGTTTTTTCTTTCTTTAAGAACAGGCGTTATCAAACAAACTCTTTTCTCATGTGGGTGGTAACAGCTTAATAGTATTTTTTAAAAATAAAATATTGATTGGTCCTTTTTTTGTTCTGAAATATTTATTAAATAAATATATAAGCTTGATGCTTTATTTCTTCCTAATTTAACTTGAAATATTTGATCTGTTATTACTCTTGATTTTATTTTTAAAACAAACTATTTTATTATGATTAGACTTATAAATATTTTTAATTTTAATGTTTCCATTTCTTTCAGATTCTTGACATTCGTTTAGCGTTAATTTTTTAATTCTTATTATTAATAGTGGTTAGTTTAACTATAAAAAATATTACATTGCAAACAGTAATTCATTACATCAGATTAAATTTTCTAGAATTGTTTTTTTTTTTTCATGATTTTTATTCCAATTTATGTTTTTTTTTTTTTTTTTTTTTTATTTATTTTTTTTTTTTTTTTTTTTTTTTTTTTTTTTTTTTTTTTTT
>Ga0123340_1005032_pt1 | contig 12552 bp, 6 predicted proteins | sample SirMexnodulemix_FD_89961 | JGI IMG/M metagenome (GOLD analysis project Ga0123340, IMG submission 89961) | Root nodule microbial communities of legume samples collected from Mexico - Siratro Mexico nodule mix | ecosystem: Host-associated > Plants > Roots > Nodule | place: Mexico: Nepantla... | reverse complement strand
TAATAATATAAGTTTACCTTGCATTATATATCATCCTACTAAAAGGATAAATGGACATTTAACCAGTCCAACGTTCATCCAACACCTTTATTTGAACTTACTATAAACAACATCTATTTTTAATCACCCAAACAACATTTTTTAGGTTTCTCTCCCTTTATCTCCTACAATATTTATTATTTTTTTTTCACTAGGTGAAATTTAGCACCATTTATGATGAGTGTAGTGACACGTGTGGGTGTATTTATATATATTTTGGAAAAATGTTATCGTTATACTCGAGGGTGCATGCATCGTGTACGTGGTTCACTTCTGGTGGACCTATACGCCTGTTTAAATATTAGCAATTAATTAAATATTTATTGATTCAAAACTTGGCAGTCACACAATGATCTAATCCATTTAACAGAATCTATTTTTATTTTAACTTAAGAAAAGATGTAACTACGGATTGAACTGTGGTCACCCTCACTGCCACAACTTCTTCATTTGCATTTGATTGGGAGGGTTTAAAGGGAAAGAGCAGAGACAGACCATGACCTTGCCTCACTCCATTATTTGCTATTAGACAACTGATAGTAACCACGTTATTTTCTACTATTGGAACTATTCTATTTCTATCTAAATTTCCTCCATCTGTACTAATAAAACGTAACACAAACAAATAATGTGTCATAATTTGGTGGTATATGAAGCACACATCATCTAAGGAAAAAAAAAAATCGATGGTAGGTAATGTCTGTGAAGATTATTATATTACATCTTCTGTTGTTGTGGTGGTTCGGAAGGAATACACACATCATCTGAACATCTTTCAATTACTGATGCAAACATGTGTGTACATTGCCAAGACACTTTGGCCTTAATATATGATACATTTATGTATCTATCATGGTTGCTTTCTATAGAAATTGTTTGTAGCCTAAAATTAAAACTTTTACTGTAAACGTGGAATCATCTGTCTGTGGCATTTGGATATATATGTTTGTGGAAACTGCCTTCTGGGGCTATGATAGAGTCACTTCTTCATAGTATAATCAATTCTAAATTGGCACAAAGTCATCTCCATTTATTCTTTTTGAAGTGGAAGGAGGAAGTTAGGTCATGTCCTAAAGTCAACTCGTTCATTGAATGGTTTTTTTATTGACATGCAGCATTGATACTTTGCTTGTTCTCATGGTTCTTAGATTCCTATTGTGGCATTTTGGGGTTCAGTTACTGAATCACACTTCAACATGGAGTTAATGAAGTGAGGTCTATTGAAAACTAGTAGTGAACCGTTGGCCAAACTGGACTTGTAGATCACAAACTAGTAATCATAGGCTTCCAAGTTTTTCTAACCAGAGGATATCAGTGTTAAAAAAATTCTCCACGTTCATCTCTTTTCTTTCAAATGGTTTCAGAACAAAATTAATTGGGGGCGTAAAATTCAAGGCAGTTGTTGGGTTAGTGATGAAGAAAAAAAAAATCCTAAAAGCAATGATGACAACCCACTCACACATTTCTAGGCTTCAAAAAAATAATCCAAGCACCATTTCATTTCCCCCACTGTATTTTATTTTTGTTACCACAGTGGAAATGTCATATTTGCAAAAAAGTTTCACCTCATCAATCACACCACTTGATCAGGTTCACTGCAATTTTCTTTGTGTTGCAATCTTTCCAATTAAATAGTAATGACACGTATATAGGTCTGCATGTGCCACATTTAAAATTATTATTAATATTATGTATGTTTTTATGAAAAATAATAACAGTAATCAATCAACAAAATATTAATAGTATAAGTATGTTTCCACAAATTAAATAACCCTTCTCCCCTTTCTTCTGTTCTCTCATAATATGTAACCTTCGACATCATTTATTAATTTGGTCAGATTCTAAAAATCTGATTACCCCATTTGATTACACTATTCTCCCCCAGATGGGTTGTTAGTGAATAATTTAATAGCTTTAGCTAAGCAGTAGGAAATGAAATAGCGAAGATTGAGTTAGATTGAGTTATACGAAGGTATGAATGCGTTAGTGTAGCAAGCGTGCAAGGCAGAGACAGACACCATAAATGCGAAATATAGGACCACCTAGACTAGGCTTTTTCCTTGGGCACTAACACCCAACCACTCAAAAACACACGCTTCAATTCTCAAAGGGCCCCTTCATGAAGTCTCCTTCAAATTTTCCAAATTCTATTTATCTCCCTCTCTACCTATCCATAATCTCATCTACATTATTATACACCCAACGTTCTTCTTCACACATTTTGTAGCTAGAGTTAGTATTTAGTACTAGTATTGAAGATTTTTGAACATTGGTTTAACATTGTTAAAGAACTGAATCTGAAGTGATAGGTGACGTGGTGTGGGAAAGAAATGAATGAGGCGTGTTTTGTGTAATGCATATAATTTGGAGTTTGTGTTGGTGGGGCAGACGTATCTATCTTGTGTGTATGAGATGAATGGGCAAACGGTGACTTTGTCTGACACGCGCAGAATGGGTGGGAATTCTCATGCTATATATCACAAATCTGAATCAGCATCTTCCCCACTCCTACATTATCTTTCCTTCCTTCATTTTACACCCCTTTTCCACATTTTTCTTGTGTTCGGTCTACCAGTTCCAACATTATGGACTCAACAAACCATACAAACATAACAACATCTTATTCATTACTTCACCCTTCATACAACCTAAACCAAACATACTACCTCCTACATTTTTATCATTAAAACATCGTTCTAATGATAGTTCAAATTAAGTGCAAATTTTTCTTAATTATAAATTATAAAAATGGTGTACACCAAAGACATTTCTTTTTTCTATTTTATAAATTACTATTATTATTGCTGTGATTATCGGAAACTCAAACAATATGTATATGTACTTTTATGAAATAAATTTCAAGGATAAGCTAGAATAAAATTGTGTTATAAAACTAAGTTGAATGTACATAACCTTCGATCACATCTTTAATGTAAATCATAGCTTTTACGAATCCAAAATTAAATGATAAAATCATGTTATTTGGAAAATAATAAACATATTTAATTCAATTAAAATTAAAGTGAAGCAAGTTTATCATCTTATTCATAACTGTGTTAATTTAAACGTTTAATTATACTTGATTCTAAACAAAGTATATATATTGGGTTTTAACCCACATCTGAAAGCTACACACTTCTAGCCCAATTTTGAAATTCAACCCATGACGAGGAAAAAGCTAAAATAAACGAAGTGGCCCAATTTAAGACCCAATTCCATTGAGAATGATGGAGGTGGCAAAATGTTATTAATAAGAGTCTGCCATGCCCACTTTAACAGTTAACTGTTTTCACACTTTTAGTGCCTGATTATTCTTAATTTAATGTCGACTTTAAACATTTCATCACTTACTTAGTATTCAGAAACTCTATGAATTTTCCTAAGCCTCACACTAAAAAAGAAAGTCATTTAATGATCAAATTTAATCATCGAAATAGAGCGAGATTTATATCTGTTACAAATAAATTTATGACTGCGATAAAATATTTTGTTAATAGTATTAATTTAAGCAGCTATTAAAATAGCTAAAAAACAAGGTAGCTAAATTTTAATTATTAAATTGGTAATTGTAGGAAGTAAAATAGTTTTCTACTTCTAAGTACACCAACTACTCTGGCTGCACCTTGTTTTATACACAGCCGTTTGCTGATTGCAGCTAATGTTTTGTCTCTCTTTGGAAAAAGTAAACTGTGGGTTTACTATTATTTTAACTTTAATACACCTCTTACAAAGTGAGATTTAGGCTAACTCTACAAAACCTACCATTCAATTGACCATATCTGGATATCACTATAAGAGGACCATTTTACATTTTCTTACCCGAAATTTAATTGCATGAACTTATTCTTTTCTGGATATATGGCTGCTACATTTTGTTGTGACTCTCACATCTTTTGTTTGTATGAACTCGATTTTTCTTGTCTATTTTCACAATTGGAATGTCATTGAGCTAGTGTATACTCTTGGGGAATGAAAAATGATTAGCATTATTAGAGGTTATGATGTGATGTTTTTGAAACAATGTAGTGACTTCTTGGTGGCTTTCATACTCTTAAGGATAATTCTTTACCCAAAATGATAAGTATATCCATTATATTATCTACTTGATTTGGTTTATTGCTGTTGTATAGACTTCTTTATTGCAGGCATATATCAAAATTGCCCAGGCTACGATGATCTGTTAGATATATTCATATACAGGTATGTGATTTGGACATATGTTATGTTATACAAATTATTTGTATTCCAAATTTTTTTGTTTCTCCATTTGTGTAAGTTATATGATCTAGTGCATGATGATAATGTTGCCTTTTCATCATATATCTTATACATCAGCCGTTTTTTTCTTGAAGATCATTTAAGACCATCTCAATTCTCAAGCACAAGCACAGTCTCTCATAATTTGCAGCTTTTTTATGATTGAGTTAGCTATTCCTAGATCTAACTAATTATGCACTATATCATTCAAATTAACTTATTCACAGTCAACCAAAACTGCTAGTAAATTTATAGGCCAAAAATAAGTCTTCTGGATCCATCAAATTTTGGCTTTTTTGAATATTGAATGAAGTATGTATTTTATCATGTTTAACAATTAAGGATATTATTAAAGGAAACACGGAATAAATTTAGATAAGAAAAGACATGATATATAGTTATCAGAGTGAATGCTTCATAATCACAAAACTGCTGAAATACTTGTGTAGACATACTTTATTCCAGATGTACCAAAGCACTCATCTTCTCATATGTAATGAGAAGCAACTTATTTTAATTTAAATGACAATAAATGATAACAAAAAAAAATCCATCAAAAGATAGCCCATAAGGGTGGAAGAAACTATTCTCAAATTGTAACCATTTCATGGTATTTTGGCAATAAAAACTTGGGAATAATAGAACAAAAGTTAGAGACACGAAAGCAAACATAAATACCTGGGAATAATAAAACTTTGACAATAAAATATTTCTTACTGTGCTCTAGCAAAAAAGAGATAGGAGCAAAATTAAGATCACAAACAAGTAGAACTAGTTGTGGTAGCTGGTAATAGTATTATTTGGAAGCGAGGAAGCCCATAAAAGGATTCTGAAAAAAATTGCATATGTACCGAGGATTGCTTGGTATAAGACAATTGTACTGATTAAGGTATCCATTTTTTATGCACTTCTCCTTAGGGGTTGGCTTGTCGTATTTGTATTTGCTATCATGTTAAAGTAAATGCTTTGAACTACAAAAGTATCCCAATAATGAATTGAAGTTATTGAAATTCTTGTGTTCAGTAAATTACCCTAGACTCTATTGGCTTTTTTTAATGCTATTGGAGCCCTTTGCTAGTTAATTATTGTTGTATGATATCAGAGAAAAGATTGTGAAAAATAAATAAATAAACAGGGCTTCCTTGATTGATGTTATTTTAACTGAAATAAAAGAACGCTTATCATATAGTTTTTTGACACACTGATTACCTCCAGTCAGATAGAGAAAAGAAGTCCCATTTCTATTTTTTATTTTATTTTCCATCCCTTTGTACATTAGTAAATGTAAGAGCAAAATATTACAACTCTTGGTTCATGATTGCTGGAAGAACTGCGAAAGTTTGTTAGTTGGTGAGATCAGAGAATTTTGAGGACAATTTTGAGACAGTGATTTTGAGAGAGAAGAAAATGATAGATTAGAGGGTAAAGAAAATGAGAAGTGAGATTGTTTGAATTAAGGAAGAGAAAAGAAAAAGGGAAGGAAAATAAAATTTTATTTGCAAACTAAATTAAGATAACTTTTAAGTATTAATAGTGAATATTCTCAAATAAGGACATCTTTTAATAGTTTTGAATTAGATGTTGTTTTTTCTTATTTAGATAAAATATATGTGAATTTTATATTAAAATCACAAGCTGTAAATATATTTTGAATTTGACAATCTTTTATTTCACAAAAGTGAGAAACATCAAATCTTGAGATCCTAACACGTACATGAATATCATCTATAACTTCTAAAAAATATCAATGGATAACAAAATATTAATGGATAACAAAATCATAATGTAATTAACAAACATGTAAGATATATGGATTAAGGTGAGTGTCACATGTTAAACATGAGATTGAGATGGATGTTACTTATTTAACATAGACTGAGGTGATTGTCACTTATTTAACATGCAGATTGAGGAAAAAAACCACTTATTTAACATGCAGATTGAGGAAAAAAAATCACTTATTTAACATGCAGATTGGGGTGGCTATCACATAATTGGATTTCCAGATTTAAACGAGTCTCACGTGTCAAATATGAAGATTGAGGTGAGTGTCATATGTTAGACATGCATATATTAAGGTGAGTGTCATGTGTTGGACATGCAAATTGAGAGAAGGACTACACGTCAAATGTGTGTTTATGGTGAGCTACGATAAGTATAATATAGTCTTTTACACTTTCGTTACTAAAATCGATTATAAGTAGAAAAACATAGTATCATCGATTATCAAATGAATCTAATCGATTATCAGTGTAAAATGATCATATAATCAATTATTTATGCTTCTTAGTCGATTAAAGATACAAAATATAGACATAGTTGGTTATGAACGCATGTATAACCGATTAAGGCGCTAAATCTGAGTTTTTCTGGCACCTACCACGTTCGACAACGAACAACGTCACGTACAATTCGATATAGTATTTCACAAAATCTTTTACATTTAACGAGATAAAATAGGTTGTCTTAAATTTATTATATGATATTGACAATGAATAATACCTTATTACACTTGTCTTCAATTAAAAATAAAAAAAATTACTAAAATTGAATTTTACAATATCATCTATAAATCAATTAACATGTCTGTAACTACTATTTTAAGGTTTCCATTTTGTTACTATTTGAATTAATTTGTGTATATACCACTATTTTAGATATTTGTGACTCATACTAAAAAATTATACTTATAGACATAACTTTGATTTTGATTATGTGGCTATTTAACTTTTTATTTAAATTTATATAAGTTTAAAGTTGTATTTAACTTTTGTCATGTAAATTAAAGAAAAATAAAATAAAAACTTGGTCAAATTGAAGTAATTGGTGAATAAAGTATAAAATACAAGGTGCTAAACGAAAAAAAAAAGTGATTTATTAGAGTTTGTGCCACTAAGTTTATTTTTTTCTAGGCTTTTGTTGTAGGGTTTTATGGATAAATCTCTGTCGTGATGACACGTAACATATACAACTTATGCAAGTAATTGAACTCTTTTTCCATATTATGATTGTATTTATTATCATTAGTGTTATTTTTAGCTTTCTTCACATACATTCTTATAGAGACAATATACATCAAATAACGATCAATGCATTATGTATAGTGTTCAATCTTACATTAATAATCGCATGATATCACAAGAGATGTTACAAATATATTTGATGGAAAAGAAAAAGTGTTTTATGTAAACAATGTTTTGAAATTGTGATTACCTAAATAGTTGTTAATATATATATATATATAATTATATATAATCTTATACTATTTCATGTGTAGCATAGGATATTGCTTTTAATATCGTGTCCAATGTTTATATAAAAATACAAACTCTTCTTTCAAAATGATGTGGGACATTGAATTAAATTAAGTTAGTTTGAATTTTAAAAGGTGCATTTGGGGCGCCAAAATCCCTTGAAGGTGGCAGTAAAAGTTTTAAATGATTCCATTCCAATGGAATTGGTGCCTCGGTAGTCGAGTATTCAGCTTTCGGTGCTCTCCTCCACAAATCACGCTCACCTCTTAACACCCCATAAAAAACCAACCATCTTTTTTCTGCTAAAATAAGTGCAAGACACAGATTCATACATGCATTATGTTTTTCTAAACGCACCCTCTAATAATTGATTTAAACAAGTGATCCAATTTCATCACCACTAACAGTTCCTTCAATAAGAAATTTTACCAATAGCTTCAACAAAAACACACTCATGAACCTTCTCAAGTATACCCCTGTTTGTATTTGCGGAAGAGGTCTTCAGTTTTGGCATTCCTAAAGGCACAACACCCTACCAAATAAACCACAATCAGAACAATGACTGTGATGATTAATATCACATTGGCCCTTTTCCACTCCTTCCTAAGATTAGCCAATAAACCACCCTTGCACGAGTCACAGTTGTAGCAAAGCTGTGTTTGATCGTTGCTCCATTGCAGGCAATCCATATCTGCTGCTAGGTTGAACGCTCTAATCCAATACGTTGGGTTCACAAACGTATACCCACATTGCGTCGGTGGCCTGCAGCACCCTGACTGCAAATCACCCACCAACAAAAATTAGTTTTTTTAACAATGGTTCAAACCAAAGCCATGTTTTTTAACATACCAGAAGAAACTATGGTTAGTTTGGTTGTGAAACAACAAAAGCATTTAACTTTCACTTAATTTTGATCACCCAAAACGTTTATTTACCTGCATGGGAGTTAGATGTGCGTTGAAGAAGTCCTCGGCCATTCGGTAACTCTGGTTGAGCTCAGCACACACGTTGGTTTGGCTAATGCAGCTTCTGATGCGATCCCACTTGAAGGAGCTTCTGACCCTTCGACGAAGGAACCCAGAAAAGTCGTTCATGTGATACTGCAAGTAAGCCCGGTCAGCTTCAATGTTGCCATGCCCTCGAAGCGTGACCATGTAAACAAACCCCACCAGACACACTAGCAGTATCACCAGCACGAGCATGGCCACGAGGTACACTACGAGGAGCCAAGTGATTCTGAAAAAGGCTCCGATGCAACCTGCGAGAGCCACCACCAAGATGAGAACTCCCAGGATGATGACGGGCCACTGCAGAAACTGTACGCAGGAATCTGCTTGCCCGTTTGATAGCCAGATTCCGGCACCGATGATTGGGATTGAGAGGATCACGGCCACGAAGTTTATGCATACAATCACATTGTTGCTCGCTGCCATCTTGGTAGGAGAAATGTTTATGGGTTTTGGTTGTTTCTTAGAAAGACTAGGAGATGGTGAAAAAGGAACTGGAGTGAGTGAACCAGGGTTGGAGAAACAACCTTGGATACATCATCTTATTTTATTATTTTCTTTCCCTATTGTATAAACTCATTATACAAATGCAAATTCTAAAAAGATTAAATAAATCTCTTCAAAGATGATAAGATCAATTTGATAAATGAAAAACTGAGAGAAAAGAGTAAATGGATATAGTAAGTTGGTATGTCCAAAAAAAATTAAGAATGTATTTTGTACATATTTTTATCAGATAGGGTATTACATAATGGGGAAACCCTGAGGGGGGCATAACTTTTTGAAAAGTGATGCCTTGTATACAGTACAGATGGAGACAAAAAAGGGTAAAAAAGGAGGGAAAGAAAGTGGTTGCCAGTAATCTGCAATCTATGGTAGAGTGTAGGTCATTGACAGCCTCGACAAAAGAATCTGTTTATCATGACTTCTCATGACTTTCTCTGCATCCATGTTGACTTTTCACATGTATCATAAAACTTCCACTTCCATGTTCACATTCTTCTTATTTTTAACGAGTTCTGCTGGGTTTTACAAATGGGATGATACATCTTTTCAGGGGATTAATGAAATGCCTTTTTTGACACATTGTTGCTAATTTACCATCTTGGTCGCAGGAGAAATGTTTATAGTTTTGCTTGTCTTTTAGAAAACTGGTTGATGAAAAAGGAAATGGAGTAAGAGAATCCATAAAAAGGGGTGAATGTTGGATACTAAGTTTATTCTGTCTCCACTAAAATTTATTTATTTATCTCCTTGGATACTTCAGAGCAGCTACAGTGACTCATAATGATACAAATTATCAATAATTAATTAGTTATTTATCTGTAAGGACATGTTTTTTTTTTTTTAACTAAAGTAGTCTGCATGCCATACATGCACTTATACTTTAACGTAACTAAAAAATATACAACATATCTATAATGATATATTTTTATTATTTTACTGTTAACATTATGATATGATTTAAGCTAAATAATGATATTTTGATATAGTTTTTTTCTCTTTCAAACATTTCTTAAGTTTTGTATAATATATTCAATCTTTTCACTTATTGGATTGGTTAGTTAATAATTCAATTGCATAAACCACTATCACGTAGAATATAATTATATGTAGCCTTAAATATATTTTTTTCTTTTCCGTATTTTGGTCTTCCATTTAAAACAGACATGTTTGCTCTGCTTATTTTAAAAAATCTACAATTTTTTGTCAAATTCTCAAATTTGCATGCTTTATTTATTTTTTATTTCGATTCAGTTGAACCATATACCTAACGTGTTCATTTAAGATGTTATAAAAACATATTAATTAGTTAAAATGTAAGAAAATAAATAAATAATCAAAATTAATTAAAACAAAATTGTATATATCCTAAAACAATAATCATATGTTTTATTTTAAAATGGAGAATAAAATTGTATACTGAATTATGGGATCAAAATTCTATCTGGTACACACACGTGTGTGTATATATATATATATTGTTTGAATTTTTGGGTTTAAATTGTTGAAATTTTCTTTCTTTTATTTTTCCTCTAAATCAAGGTTGTTTATGGTATATTATATTTGCTTGAGAATGCTGTGCCTATAAAATATTCTAATTTTATTAGTATTTCGATTAACTTTACATATTTGTACATAAATATTAAATATTTGTATCTTATAATTACATTTCACACAATCTAAGTTTATCATAGAATAAATATTAATTTTAATTTATATTTTCAATCAGTTCTTTGAGATTTTCAGAATACAGGGAATTGAAGTCTGGATTATTTAGAACGAAATTAAATAATGGTGTTGAATAATTTAAAAGAGTTTTCAAAAGACCGTTATCATATAAGTGTATTAAAATTAAAGTTGTAAAAGAATAATTTTACCTAATTGAATTAGTGGGATTGGAATTTTAAATGTTACTACCTATTTTTGGAGTATCAAATTCAACTGAACAATAATACCCTGAAAATATAATTTAAACGTACAAACACGTAAAAACTTCATTTAATCCATACATAATCCATTTGTATTATTGTATTATTAATAGAGTAAAAATAGTCTGAAAACCCTGGATTCTTAACAATCTTTTTGTATTATTAATAGAGTAAAAATAGTTTGAAAACCCTCAATACTTAACAATCTTATGTCAATCTTGACGTGATACTAATTAATGACATAACTTAGAGAGCAAAAATAGTATTTTGTGATTAATTAAAAGATTTGAATGAATTTTCAAATATTAAACAAAGACATGTTTCAGATTTATAAATTAACCCAAAAATCAATTAACTCATCAAAATTTTAATGTAAATGACAACCCATAACATAATATACAAAAGGGATAAGGATTCTTACAGAAAGAAACCCACCTGACTAAGAAATCTCAAAATGACATTTTTCCTATTGCAAAAACAGAGTCACAGCGCTGCTGTTACTTATGAGAGATGAAGTTAGAACACAATTAGTACGTAAGAGATGAAGTTAGAACACAATTAGTATGTAAGAGATCAAGCTGTTACTTATGAGAGATGAAATTAGAACACAATTAGTATGTAAGAGATCAAGGTACAAATATAAATGAAATCAATTTTCCAATTTTAAATTCAATTAAATGTCAAATCATTCTATGTAATGTTAAAATATAGTCACTATTATGTCTTTTATTTTTTTCACCTCACGCATCTTAGTATAATAATACGGTGTCAACATATCTAATAAGACATGTTTAATTGTTTGTTTTGGTTGAGAAAGTATTATTTTCCATTAAAGCAACCTTGTGCTTCCATGCCAACGGAACTGGTGCCTCGCTTCGTGAGTCTATAAATCATCTTTCGATGTGTCCACAAATCACGCTGTGCTTTTCAACCTTCAACACTCCCGTAAAAAAAAAAACATTTTTTCTTAAAAAAAGTGAAAAAGACAAATTTCATATTTTTTACTAGATCAAAGAGACTTTGGATTTTTCGTGCTAGCACATGGTAGAGTAACCTAGCGCGTGTTGGTGAAAGATGATTATGCACTGCTTATTAGTATCGCATGGATAAGAATAAAATTGTGAATCCTTGAGTGTACATCCCCTTTACCTACCCAATCTGTCCAAAGATGAGTTTTTTAAGCTTCTCACCATTGAGGTGACTCTACTGGATTACTTTGCCAGGGGTTTTATGCAAATTGTTGGACAATTACACGAATCAAAATATTTGAAAGTTGATGTTTGAAATTTATTTCTTATTTAAGCCAATACTTAGCTAAAAAGATTATTTGTTCTGCATCTACCCTCTCATTATTAAAAATAACTATTCCTATGATTTTATATGCTCCAATTACTCGTATAAAGATACATATTATCATTCATTCTCGACAATTTTGCATGGTTATAAATAGCAGTGGTTGTCCCTGCCTACTTGTTACACATTTCTACACAAAATCTGCAAGACTACAATTTTGACGAATTCCTTCTTAATCCGCACACAGGAAAAAAAAAAAAAAAAAAAAAT
>Ga0123340_1005029_pt1 | contig 12553 bp, 6 predicted proteins | sample SirMexnodulemix_FD_89961 | JGI IMG/M metagenome (GOLD analysis project Ga0123340, IMG submission 89961) | Root nodule microbial communities of legume samples collected from Mexico - Siratro Mexico nodule mix | ecosystem: Host-associated > Plants > Roots > Nodule | place: Mexico: Nepantla... | reverse complement strand
TTGTAAGAGTTTTTTTTTTTTTTTTTTTTTTTGGCCATAAAACAAAAACCAAAACTATTTTTTTTTTTTTAAACTCTCTCTTTTTATTTTTTTCCCCACCACAACTTAAACATTTTTTTCCAATTTATTTTAAAGGAAAAAAAAAAAAAAAAAAAAAAAAAACTCTTACAAGGAGGGAGTTTAGTAAGAGTAAAGGCATGCAATTAGAAATGCAAAAATTTTTATTTCAACCTCAAAAGAATAATTTTCTTCATTTTTTTCATTCCATTCTTCTTCGTCCTCTCAAAAAATTTAAAGTTGTCTTCTCCCCTTCCTTGTGATTCTCAATCTACAAGCTATCTATAAAGAAGACCTATAAAAAATGTGAAACCTTACTTTTAAGTTTGCCTAAGGTAATCTCCTTTTCCTTCATCTTTTCTTTAACTTCCATTTATTCTTCTTCTAGGAAGTGCATAATTATGAAGTTTTGAAAATTTTTTAAAAATTTAATTATGAATTTTTTGATGATTAGGACGGGGATCTTAAGGTGATTAGGGAATCTTTTTAGTGTTTTTAATTTTTCCTTTTCTTCAAATTCTATCTTCCTTGTGATATAAGACAAAGTCAAGCTAAAGGAAACTAGTTTTGTTTACGTCTCAATTTTAGTTATAATTGATAATCTAATGTTATGTTAAGTTTTAGATCCTCTCATAAATTAAATGAGAATCAAATTGGTGTTTTGTTAAATTGTTTGTGTTGAGAAAAACTTGTTAGTTAATTAATGCACTCAGGCCTAATTTTGATAATGTAGTAGACTTTGGTCCTAAATTGTATTCACGAGCTACAAAGATTAATATGATTTTAGACTTAATGACAATTGAGAATTGATATCAGTAATTTAAAATTTTGTTTTGTAATGTCTTAAGTTGGTGAAAATTTAGATCCTTATTGAGAGTTGTCTCTTTTATTCTTTTAGATTTTAGATGGGATAGCATAGTTGGTTGGTGATAGATTGTGTATGAAAAAATTATTCACTTTTCAAATATTGTTGTAAACTTAAGTCAAGTAAGATGTGAGATAAATGGAATTAGGAACCCTTGATCTCTTTACCAAATTTTAAGTTGCTAATATTTGCAACTCTCTCTTAAGTGATATTTAGATAGAGAGCTACTAAAAAATATCACTCAAGGTTTATTGCTTAATTGAGGATTAACTTGATGAAAAAATTGCTTAAGTTATGAAGTATTAGTTAAGTTATGAATGAAAATTGTTTAAAAAAGAAAATTCTCATTCAAGTTAGATTGTGGCAAAGAGTTTTCCTTATTTATATAAAAGAACGTTGCTCGAACACGGGATCTTGCTCAAGTAATATTTCATTATATATAAGAAAGTGTTTCAATATTTAAATTAAATTGAAAGGATTTTAAGGTGTATTTTACAAGTGTAATTCCTTATTTGACTTGATATGATTATTAATTGAAATTTTACCTTCTAAAATGTTGTTAACTTGTAAGTCTTTTATAACAAGAACGATGTACTGTTTCTTTTTAGTTCGAATTTTATTCCTAAGGAGAATTTTGTCAAGCAAGATTTCAACAAGACACGTTTTTTAATAAAGAAATTCATTTAAAACTAAGCATATTGGATATTTTAAACAATAATTTGAAAATAAATGACCAAATCGAATCAAAGTAATTCAATTAATCAACACGTTAAAAAATGAACAAATTATACGTCAAAGCTAAGTTATTTGACAAGTTTAAGCCAAATCAAAGAAATTCGACTTGAAGTTTATCAAATCGAAGATATTTAGTAAAACAATCACAATCGAGTTAAAATTATTCGGTCTTATGGCTAACATGATTACAATTGAGTTAAATTATTCGGTCTTATAGTTAACATGATTACATCTGAGTTAAGACTACTTGGTCCTATAGTTTGGCCAAACAAAGTGTGCAGAAACAAAGCTTTCATTACAAAAATACTAAATATTCAAGTACATAGCTTAAATACATAAATTTAGTCATAAACTAAGTGACCATCGATGATATTTTTCCCAAAATCAAAATTGATTTACATCTAAAGCAGGACCAAAATGCATTGATTGACACATGACCTTCTTAAACCCCTCGATGTAACCTTGAAGGTCGGCCGTGACAAGCTTGACATTTTCAGGCTTAAATTTTGTTTTGCTATTTTGAATTTTCTCCATTCCCCTTGGAGAATAGAAACACGAGCCTCAACTTCTTTTAGTTTGCTTATAGCCTCCTCAACACCTTCTAAGCTTTTCTTGAGTAGCCCTACCTCGACTTCAACAGTCTTGATTCTACCTTAACCTTGAGAAATTTCTAGCGATTTTGAGGAAATATAGCAAACTTTAACTCAACATTTTCTTTCAATAAATCTTGATTTTTTTCACTCCAAATCAATTTTGACAATCATCTCGGCATTTTCAACAGTCACCTCTTTCCAATATTTAGATGATTGTCATACATCCCGTCAGCATTATTTCGACGAAATCAAGGCATCCTTCTAGATCAACTGTCTTCAAAAGTTTGACATCATAGGGGATAGGGAAGCCTGTGTTGCCTCTGACCCTAACTTGGTCAGTCTTCATGCTTATATGCCATAGGGAATTGGAGTTGGAGGGCATTATACATGATCTACTCAGATTAAGAGGCTTTCTTTTCCTTGAATTATCAACCTGGGCAAAGCAGGTCCCTCATGCCTGGGAGGTGGCGGAGGACGAGGTATATTAGGAGTAGCCTTAACTCTTGCAGCTTGATCGGATGTTTGAGTTGCTGCCTCGGCCAGCGAAAATGGTGGAGTTTTTTAAGGCATTAGTTGATGAAGTCTCGGCTTTTTTTTTTTTCATTTTACTATTTTTTTTGGACGAATTTTGAAAGTTGATGAAATTACTTTTTTCTAGTGCAATAGCTCCATCCTTAGTACATATTTCTTGTAATCAAAATTTTTGTCCATGATATCTACACAACAAAGCAAAAGATAAAATTAGAAACCAATATAACATGACATTTAACTACAAAGTAAATGTTACCCCAAAACAAGGAAATAGGGTCTTCGACAGGGCGCACATTAAGGAGACCTTTATTACTTATGAGGTGAGAATTTTTTTGATAATTTCTATGTTTATTTTGTCCTCAATGGTAAAAAGGTACTTGATTATGATTTAAATTTATCAGGATTTTGTCAATACAAATAAAATTTGGGTGTATGATTTGAGTGAAAGAAAAGACTTTTTTTAAGGTCTTGGGACAAGCATTTCAACTTGAAAAACTTTTTTTTTTTAATTTTTGAAAGAATAAGTGTATATGGTGAAAAAAAGAACCATATTGAGCTCCGTTCAATAAAATCGATCTTAGAATTGTTCTTTAGTGGTTAAAAAAATATATAAATTTATTTATAGCCAGATTTATATGAAGGTAATGAAAAAGTACTTGAAAGACTTTTAAAAATGTCCAACTATTTGAGTAAAATTGCTTGGACTCACATTCATGCTAATAAGCATTCTACTCTCAAAAGAGGATAACACAAACTTAAAAGACTTTTGAAGAAGAACTCATACAAGAAGGTAAAGTTCTCGTTGTTTGGTAAAAGTTTAATATAAATTATTACCAGTTATCACAAGCTTCCACCATGATAAACTCATCCATTAAATTAGAATACACGTTGAAAGAGGATACAAACTCCTCAACCGATTCTTTCGAGATGAACTCAGAGGGATAAGCGACAACTTCCCCAAGTATCCAGAAGTACTCTAGATTGATGATTTGAGGAAACTTATCTTTTCTTTTCCTCTTGGACAAATTTGGCTCTAAGGTTTCCAAAACCTCTTAGGAAGAAGCTTTACGTTTTTTTAATGGGACAATGATAGCTCTATTGCCCTCTAGTGCAATGGAAACAACCATAACAATAGTATTAATGGATGGAGAAAATAATTTCTTTATTGAAATGACCCTCAATAGAGAATAAATCAGTTCGAATCAAAGAAGGTTCATTTTTTATGGAAATAACCACTCTGCTTACTAGAAAATTACCTCCATTGAATCATAAAAAGAAGAAGAAGAATGAATCATAAAAAGAAGAAGAAAAAAGTACTTAGACGAAAGGAAAACAAGGCAAAAAGAAAAAAACAAACTAAATGCTTCTACTGACCAAAAGCACCAACAAAGTAAGTAAAGGATTTTGATATTTATAAAGCAAATGGTAGGTGAAGCGTTTTAAAAAAAAAATCATATTTTTTTAAGCATGAAAAATCACAACTCTTAAATGTTGGGTCGTATCGTAAGACAACATGACAAGTTGAATAAAATGTCAGTCACCCAAATAATGTAACACCTCAAAATAATTGAAAATCATTATTAATTACGAAAATTCCTCATTTATGTTTATGGAGATTTGTACAATTTTAAAATATATTACAATAAATAAATTAGACTTTATAAATGATCTCAAAATTAGACTCAAAACTAGTCCTAAAATTATCTAAACTTATTTTCCAAGCTCCAATGGCAATAAACTCCAAGCTAAATGATTTCAAACTAAAATTTGATCATCCTTCACATATGATTCTTGAATTTAGAAGGCTTATATACCACTCAATATCAAAGTTTAAGGAATTAACATTACTTACTCTTAAAGAATCACGGTTAAAACTACATACAAAACGCAATTAATTTGAAAACTCTTCTACAAATTATCCATTCAAAATTTAATAACCATTCAAAAGAAAATTCAGCTTAACCAAAACTTGATTTTTTCAAAATTTCTCTCAATCGACCTCCAACAATTCCATTCAGCTTCTATAGGAACAAAATGATTTATATTTTTTTGTAACAATATATATTATTTTATAAGTGATTACAGAAAAATTTTGCTATATACTTGTCATTTTACTTTTTAATGTTCTGATACTGATTTTTTAACAAGTATTCTTAAAGTATTCGTTAACAAAGCTCTTAATTCTTCCTTTCCCGTAAGTCATGTTTTTGGCACTAATTGTGATCTTTGCTTTTTATGCTTTTATGAAGTAACAGTCAAAATCTCACTTTTCTCGTAACTACAACTTTTCTCGTAACTACCTAAAGATGATCCACAAACACAATGATAATAACAGGTACACAAAAAAAAAAAAAAATGAATTTATAAAATATTTAAGTCATTTGCATTAGTGATACAAGACTCGGTCCTTAACTAAAGTATTGTATTTTAGTTTTATGAATAAAAAATTAGAAGAGAAACTATCAGTCAAATGTTTTGATGAAATTAATTATGAACTGTTTATAAATTATCTTTATTAAGAAGATTGTTAAAAAAATATTAGACTGTGGCATGAATTAACCAATTATAAATCCAACGAGCCCCACTCCTCACTGGTTGTTTAGGAAAATGTGATTATAAAACGAATTAACAAATTCATTGGCTGGTCAAATTGTATTCTGTAAAATCAAAAGAAAAAAAAAATTCAATAGAATCTGGTAAACAACTTTAGAAAGATTTTATTTCATTGTTAGCTGTCACCAACTATCATACATTGACTTCAAATCCACAAGACTCGTGGATTCATTTGAATGAGCTTTAGAGTGTTTATTAAGGAAAAATGGTTTTAATAAAATTGTATGATCAAAACATCTTCTAAGACTTTTATTTTTTACAATTAGTTGGAGATTATACCTAAGATACAATACATTTAGTATAATGAAATCATAGTACATAAATAAATGAAAATCTTTTATTTGTTAATTTTATAATATGGAATTAAATTTAAAATTCATTTTCTAAAATAATTGACCTATCATATAATTATCTATTAAACTTGGTCTAAATTTTGTTTTAGAATCTCATTTTATGAAGTTAATTTAAATTTAAAATTCATTTTCTAAACAATGAATATCTTTTTTTCTTTTCCATTCTTAACAAATCAAAAAAGGTTGTTTCTCAATATGGACTCTGTGGGCTAGACTTTATAATACCAGCAACTGCTAATGTGCCCTTCATTCCTGGTAAAACTAAATAAATAGTAAAACTAAAAATGCTAATTAAACAAAATTTATTTAAAATAAGGTATTTTCATTTTGCTCCATATAAAATTTTACGTACACTTAACAATACAATTATTGTTGTTAACTTTGTTTGATGTCAAAAATTTTGTGAACACATGTAGTCCTAAAAAAAATTGCAATTTTTTTTTTTCATTTAGGTTCTGAAATTGTTTTGGTTCCAACTTCCAAAGACTAAACCAATAAAATGACAATTTTATAAAGACTAAAAATACTTAAAAAAAAATCAATTTAACCGCAAGAACAACATTGTTATTACTCGTAAAATTTTATAAAGATTATACGTGTTATTTTATGGGAAACAAAAAAACATATTAAACCGTCTTCAATTTGGTATCTTCTAACCAGCTATCAAACAATTTGTTTTCACCTATTCTTTCAGGCATTTAAGCTCTTTTTTTCATAAGAACAGAACTAATTCAGTGTCAGGTTCTGTAACAGGGAAAATCATTTACTATAGTTCAACATTATAGATAAACATGAAAAGAAATGTTCAGAGAGGTATTCGAAAGGAACTGTTAATCAAAATACTCTTTTCATTATATAGTTAAGAAAGAAAGAAATAATGCAGAAAGCCAAATATGATCACATATATATAGCACAGATGTCACTTCTTCCCATCCACAAAAGAATGCAAGGCAATTGAAAGGAGCTGTTCAAATTTTGTCAGAGTTTAAGGATTCTCAACATCATATTCTGCAATTAAACATAAAAATAAGTATACATCAAAGAATAGTTTCCAGAGATGATCAGAAGGCCTAGATACCTCAACTGAAACATGGCAATCTTACATTGTTACTGACCATCAAGACAAATTAGACACTAGTCCTCTTCTTTTGACTTTGACAGTTCTGCCTTTCTTGGAGATATGGTGTTGAATTAGCTTTTAATTTTACAGTCACATTCTTCAAGATCTTCACATGTAACTAATGTTTCAAAGCTACTAGCACTACCTGTTTCTCTTCCTCATTCAGAATCTGTTATGAGGAAGTTTCCAGGTTCAAGCCTACCAGCAAATGTATGCATGAAAAAATATGCCATCACCAAAAACACTGGACTAAGAAAAGTTTTACTTAATTCTGAAGAGAGCACTGACAAGATTCAAGTTAAACTACAACTCAGCCACCATATCAAATGCTCCATTTTTTCCCCCATCTTCTCCTTGGAGAGAAAAAAAAAAAAGGAGAGAAGGGGTACCAAGTTACAATGCCAGAACTTTGTTATCGTACACTGACATTGACATTCACATCCAATGGAGAAAAAGCATTCCCTCTATATGATTCAGAATCAGCATTTGACACTTCCAAGTTGCCATCAGATAAGCTTCCACCAGTGGACATACCATTCCCTGAATTAGCCTTGACCCCATGAAACGAATCTCCATTAACCAGCGCTTGAAGCATCTGGGGAGGTGGAGGAACACTCACCTCAACCAACCCCTCCAACATCTTCACCACCATCCCCATAGTAGGCCTCATTGCCTCATCATCTTGAATGCACCAAACTGCCACCAAAGCAACCCTCCTAGCCTCCTCAGTATTATACACATTACCAAGTCTCTTATCCATCACTTCCCCCACATTTCCCTCTATTATCTTCTGCGCCGCCCAAGGTGGGAAGAACCACTTCCCTCCACTTTCTGCTCCACCCTCTCCACCTCCGCTGCCCGACGGCACCGCCTCCACATTCCTCCGACCGCCGATCAGCTCCAGCATCGTCATTCCATAGCTGTAAACATCTGCCTTGGTTGTAATTGCCACACCAGAAATCCACTCCGGTGCAACATACCCCCACGTTCCCCTCATAGTCGCCAACACCCTACTGAAGTCCCTCCCAATGAGCTTTGCCAACCCAAAATCAGAAACCTTGGCAATGAAATCACCATCCAGAAGAATGTTCTCTGGCTTGATATCACAATGTATGATGCAACACCTACATTCTTCATGCAAATAAGCAATCCCCTTAGCAGTGCCAACAGCCACCCTGAACCTAACATCCCAACTCAGACTAGGCCCTTCCTTCCTCAGATAAACACTAAGAGCACCATTCTGCATATACTCATAAACCAAAAGCCTGTGAGAATTCTCAGAGCAAAACCCTCTGAGCCTCACAAGATTCACGTGTTGAATATTCCCAATTGTGGAGACCTCAGCCCTGAACTCCTTCTCCCCACTCCCTGGCCTCTCCAACCTCTTCACAGCCACAACTGAAGCATCACTCAACTCCCCCTGAAACACAGTCCCAAACCCTCCATGCCCCACCTTCTCCGAAAACCCCCGAGTCGCCAACTGAAGTTCCTTGTAAGAAAACACCCGCAAATTCAACACAGGCACAAACCCATCCTCCTCCTCCAACCCCTTTCTTCCAGCCCTCTTCTTCACCATCACCATCAGTGTCACCACCGCCACCCCCAAAACCGCCACCGACCCAATAACAACCCCACTCAAAACCTTCCTGTCAAACCCCTTCCTCCCAGATCCCCCTCCCGGAACCCTAACATACAAAACCCCACCCTCACCATCGACGGTTAAATTCTGAAAATCCGAAAGCGACCCATAATAATTCTTGCACAACCCACTCTCCTTGTCGAAACTCAACCCAACGCACCCACAATTACCCAAACACTCGCGCTCGCAAAAGCTTCTAGATTTCCCCTTAACCAGACTCACATTCCCAAATCCAAACTTCACAGCACCAAGATCTTTAAACCCATCACCTCCATCACACCCCGCATCCACACGGCGACAACCTTGAGAGTAATCACCAGAACCCCACCCATGGTCATCCAAAGGCTCAAACCCATTCACACACTCACACAATTTGGAATCTTCCCCGGTGCAAACCCCGAATCCCCCGCAGAGTCCCTGAACCTCGCACACATTCTCCGGCTTGAACCAAAAAATCTCCCAGGACCCCGCCTGGCTGCTCCACGCGTACTGCTTCACCTGCCCGAAGGGCTCCACGCGGAACATCGTCGGCGGCCGGAAGCCCGTATCGATGGCGCGTTCGGAGAAGCCGAAGGCCGCGGCGGGGGAGAACGGCGCGGCGAAGTGGAAGGCGTAGAGGTAGGGGACGGACATCTCGGGGACGTTGAGAAATCTCCCATTGCTCCAGTTCCCGGTGGACCAGTACGAAACGGTGTCGTTGAAGACGAGCTCGAACTCACCGTAGAAGGATGGTTTCAATCGAAGGGTGTAAAGCCCCGGGGAGGGGTCCGTGTCCGTGCGCCAAGAGGTGAGGGAGTTGAAGCGCGTGAGGTTCATGCCGGGGAGCCACGTGTCAGAGGGGGAATCGAAGCTCTGCCACGAAACGACGCCGTCGGAAGTGAGGAGGACGAGGTTTCCGGATTCCAGAAGCTTGAGGGTGAGATTGGTGGTGGTGTTGGCGGCGGCGGCGGCGGTCCAGAGAGTGGTGTTGAAGTGGGTTAGGAGTAACTGCCCGGTTGGGGTTAGTTGAAGGGATGAAGCGGCTTGGGAGGGGGAGGGGTGGAGGCGGTTGGCGACCCAGACGGTGTTGGGGTTGGGGAAACTGGTGCGGCGGATAGCGAGGTAGAATTTGGGCGGGCCTGGGCCCGGGATGAAATTGAAGAAGCCAAGTTGGAAAGTGTTGTTGGGGCTTTGCAGAGTGTTGTTGCCTTGGAGAATGATGGTGGCGGCGGAGGAGGAACGGTTGTGAATGAGAATGAAGAGAAGAAAGGAGAGGAACATTGTCTTTGGTTTGTTATGTTAAGGAAGTGGAATTGCATGTAGAAGAAGATGAAGATGAAGAAGAAGAAAGAGTGTTCGGAGTTACACTGTGTTTATATCTGTGTTCGTGTTCTCCCATGTCAGTTTCTAAACTCTCCACCTTTGGTCGCTGTTTTGTTTTTTAAATGTCCAAATTATCCTTTTTCCTTTTTTTTTTTCATTCTTTCTCTCTCTCTATGCTCTGTCGTCAATTCTTTTCAGATTTTATGCTTTCTTATGTGATGTCATCACACTTCCACCTATTAAATAATAAGAAAATTATGATAAATAATTTCTAAATAATAATAGTTAAGTGATGAAATGAAAAAATATATGTTTTTGGAAACAGAGACAAACATTTCCATATTGGAATTCTTCTCATATATTGAAGGAATGAAAACAACATGATGTCTAAAAAAGAAACATAATGTCATCGTGATTCATAGGAATATTCAAACTATTCCTTTTGCTCCAATTGATAACTCATCAATTTTTTATTAACAATTTAGCTGTTTTTTTTTTTTGTGTAACACTTTACCTTATTAGGATGGTTAGTAATAATTAATATCTTGATATGATATGATATGATATCTGTTTTAGTTTAACATGTAATAATTATGCTTTCTGATTTTTTAAAGCCACACCTTTATCTGATTGAGGAATAATAATTTGAAATGATTCAAACTCTTTATAGTGTTGAAAGATAATTTTACCTCTAAAATAACCAATAGTTTGGTGACACAGCATTAAGAAAGGTTCTATTGCTCAGTACATAGGCTCAAAAGGGTATTTTTTGTATATATATAAATAAGATACTTTCTATCAGTGGAAGATTAAAGATATATTTCTGAATATTATTTTGTAAGAATTTTTAAGGAGAAAGCTATTTATAAATTTAATTTAATTTATGAAAAAGTTTCTACACATTAACTTGTACTCAAGTTAATTTTATTTTTTATCCAAATTTATTTAATGATATAAAACATAGTTTTTTATTTTTAATATTTTTATATTCTGTTAAACCATCACCGATAAATTTGAAGGATTTGATTATTATAACTCGTTTCAAACATACTACTGAGCAATATTTCACTAGTTAAATTATCATTCTGTGAGTTTTATAATTGTTTTGTACTCTGTCCTTTTATTAAATGTGTAATGATGTTGACATTTCATTAAAAAAAGTTAAATTGTGTTAACCTTGTTTTGCTTTTTTTTAATGACGTATTGGCATGTTAGAAATTCAATGGAGAGATCAAATATGTAAATTTGATAACATAACGGTAAAAATATATGAAAAGTTAAGTAATAAAATTTATAAAATAATAATAATAATAAAGTAATAAAATTTACATTTTATATACTTTATTATGAAATGTTTCATTTCAAAGTTAATTTGTTAATTCAAGAAAGTTACATGTACTTGAATATTGATTTAGATAATGATCTTTCGCCTCTATTGTCAAACGAATTGAAAAGTTGAATTATGCATTATATTTGTTTATTTGTTGATTATAACATTAATCTAGATGGAAGAAAACTCATTTTATATAGATATATATTTATATTTTGATTATATATGTATAGGGAAATTGAAAGTGAAAGATCAAGGGTAATTTGGTAAAAGACAAAATGGAGAGTGAAAGGGTGGTGGCAGACAAATGCTCTGAAGTCCACTCATCAAGTTATCTGTTTTCAACTAAGGAGATGGGAAAAAAATTAGAAAAAAAAAAGGCTTTTTGAGGAAAAAAAAGTAATATTTCTTTAATCAAGTGAAATATCTTGTCCCATTTATTTATAGGTAAAAAAAAAAGAATAAAAATCAAAACAAAACGCAGAGATAAAGGGACCATTAAAAAATGGGAAGAAATTGAGAAGCATGTTAGACCCAACCAAACCAAAAACTTGTTATTCTTACACAGAAACGCGTAAATCACTGCGCCGTGCAACTTTCGGAAAAAAACCACATTTTATTTTAATTTATTTTTCAGACATTATTAAAATTAATTAAATAAACCTGAGCATACACTAATTAACCATTTTTAGTAGTAAATGTGAAGTTTGTAAAAATCCAGATAAATTCCAAGCCCCAGAAAAGTAATTAATTTGTGTAGAATATGACACTGTGTTAGAGTTGGAGCTTGAAAGAACCCCACAAAGTGACCTTGTAGCTTCTGGACTTTTTCAAATATGAAATATTGTCGGTTCACTATTATGCAATTTTTCAGTTTAGAAAATCAAATATCTTTTTATTTTAGTTTAAATTTTTTATCCATTAGTTCAATTTAATTATGGGTTTTACAAAAGATAATTATAATATTTATTTTCCTAAAATTAATTTTGTTTACAATTTCCACAAGGTGTAAGTTTTAGGCACCAAAGTCCAACTTCACCAACCACTCTAGGAGGCCCATTGGCAGATTGTAGGTTTTTTTGGTAAAGGAATCAATCAATTCAGGTTTTGACTTATGACTATATATTTTGTGTGTCAGCCCCACATTACCTACGAAGTCAGTGAAAGGCTTTTATTAGGAAACGACTTTGAATTTTAATTTTTTTTTCTTATTTAAGTGTCTAAGATAAGTTGGGTATTTTTAATTAAGTTTTCTATTTTTAATTAAATTTTTATCAGATGATTTTATTATTTTGACTACTCAAAATTTTTACATTTTTTAATTTATTTTTATTATTTGAATGAGGTGAATGTAATCTTATTTTCATGTATTAAAAAATGTAAAGTTTTATAACCAATATAAAATAATATTATAG
>Ga0123340_1005026_pt1 | contig 12556 bp, 10 predicted proteins | sample SirMexnodulemix_FD_89961 | JGI IMG/M metagenome (GOLD analysis project Ga0123340, IMG submission 89961) | Root nodule microbial communities of legume samples collected from Mexico - Siratro Mexico nodule mix | ecosystem: Host-associated > Plants > Roots > Nodule | place: Mexico: Nepantla... | reverse complement strand
TTAATAATTATCTTATAATATTTTTACAAATTCGTAACGCAAAGTCTAGTTATATTTAATATATACCTACTATTGAACATGTTTTATCTCATTGCTAATAAATCCAAATTCTTCTGATAGAAATTGAGGTGGTATAAGAGGATTATATTTCATTCTTATGATACAAAAGGATGCTAGAGAGTATAGTAAAATATAATGGTGAATAACTGCACTACAGTGAATCATAACCATTGAAAAAAAAATAGCATTCCCCATTTGTTGCATAACTTTCATTGATTGATATTTTTCTTATTTCTATTCAAATTAAATATTCTAAAAATAGAAATCAGCTCTAATTCAAGCCAGTGAAGATACTCAACACAACTTATTAAAATTTGCTAGGTCCCAATAGTTTCATAAACATGTTACCACCCCATAATCCTTCAAACATTCCTTCACAGACATCACATGAAAGGCTGAAAAAATATATGAATTAAATTGAACTATTCTAAAACTGAATTAAACTTTACAAACGTGCCAACTTGCCACTATATCACAGAAATAACTAGTAGATTGAGACCTGCACTTATCATCAAGACTTCCAACTAGTATAAAAGCCAAGCATTGACTGTGTTATTCAACAACTAAAATATGAACAATTGTGCTTCTTGCAGCACTGGTTCTGTCCCCTCAAGGCCTTGTTAACTATGACAAGCCCCCAACAAGCTCCCGTATACAAACCCCCAGTTGAGAAATCACCTGTGTACAAAAATCCTTATTTATCATTTATTTTAAAAAATAATTCATAGCAAAAAATAAAATTTCTGTACACTTCCAAAAGAATAATTAGGAATTTAATTCAAAGTTGGTGAAGTCAAAATTAAAATTAGGAATTGTTCAACTTAGACAAATTAGTAAAACTTACACTTCATATGTTGTTGTTTTTTTTTTTTTGGTGAGATTCTCTTTCTTCAATTTACTCAAATTAGTCCTATCAAAACGTTTTTTTTTTTTCAATTTGTTCCTCTTGAGCATTGGTTTCTCTACTTGTGTTACATGAAGTTCATTAACAAAGAATTAAAATAATGATACAAACAAAAGAAAGTAATTACCTATTTAGAATAAAAAAAAGTAAAGAATTTTTATGAATAGAAACTATAAGATATGATAACAAATTACATCAATAACCTTTCATTTAATGTATTGAAATATAGATTTCTTTTGAATTTAGTTGTTGTATTAAAATAAAGTCATTTTTCTCAATTCAAATGTCATAAATTAGAGACTCAATTAATATTAAATTATTTAAAAATAATAAAAAGATTTAGCCTTACTTCATTAGTCAGACTTCCATGCTTTAATAATCTTTCTATGAACCTATTTTTAAAAAGAAATTTTAATTAATAAACGGCTTTAGATAATTAAAATCTATCAATTTATTGAATTTCACTTACTTTTTCAAAATTCTTTGAATCAACAATTTTTTTTTATAATTTTTTCAAATCATTGTCTGTAATAATGATCATTATTATCCAATAAACCAAAAGAACAGAATTAGAAATATAAGTTAGAGAACTAAGATTTACAAGAACAGTTCAAAGGCATTGGATGGATATGTGAGATCATCTGATGATTTTTCCTGGATAAAAAAAAGTAGAATATGTTCTAAAATAAGATTAACGAAATTAGTTAATAAATAATATTAAAATAAAATAAAGAAAAAATATGTTATATGAATTCACCTTTAGTTAACTTCATGTTAGTTTTCTCCTCTTTTTTCCTTTTTTTGTTTATGGAGGTTGTCTAAATTTGTTTCTATATCAAAGTAAAAAAAGGAAAAAAAAAACATGTAAGGTGTAATATCAAATTCACTAATAAGCTTAATGTAAAAAAATATATAATATATTTCAACAACAACTTCTTTTACATATTTGATGATTTCTAAGTCTGAAACCATTACTCCTAAAAAACTGTTTTGCAATTGAGTAAAAGCAAACTTGAAGTTGTTTAAAGGTTTAACTTTCATGTCTTCCACTTGCTCTTTTAGTTGACTTCCATTTTCTCTTGCATTCTTTCTTTTATGTTTTGAAGTCTAATTTGAGCATTTATTTAAACTTCATTAATTAATTTATGTATTTCAGCTTTAGATTTAGATTTCCATAAGTCTGAAAGTATGACCCATTTTTCATATTTTCCCCACATAGACATGTCTATCGTTTCCAAAGACTTAGGAATATATCATCAGGAGTTAAGCTTATATCTGGTTCTTCTGAATGAGAAGCCATTACATCCTTTAACTTTGACTGAAAATGACAAGAGATAATAATTATCAAAATATTATAAAACAAAATTATTATAAAAGTATAAATAATGGTTTAGATTATCGTACAATAATTTCCTTGGTCTCCTCATTCTTAGGTTTATATGTCATGATGAACATATTTGCACAAGATGACTCTCTTCCATAAGTATTTTTCGTTGCCTATCATATAAAAGAAAAAAAGAGATTAGTGTAAGACAAAAATAAAACCACTAATACACTAATTATGTATGCAATTGGTCTAACATCTTCATATCGTATCTCAATAAAGGTTTTAGTTCCTGTGGTATGTACAAATAATCATATAATGAAATATAGATAATCACGTGTCCTTAGCTATGTCAAATTTTTAAAATTTAATAAGAATTTTTCACTACTCAAGAGGAACAGTCAAGGGTCAATTTTTTAAGAGGTAATCATTTGACATATTTGAAAAAAAATGTTTTTGCTTCAATCAACATCAACATTTATGGTTCCCTCCAACTTGAGCATTCCTAAGACACTTTTTAGCATGTTCTTCAATATCAAATTTTGACTGCATTTCATAATTAATTAATAAATATTAGAATTTAAGTATTATATATAATTGAAGATAAAGGTTAATGAAGCCAAATACCAAAACTGTTTTTTTCACATGTCATCCCAAATGTTCTTTTAGTCCTTTCCAAGTAGAGAAAGTTAGAGAAGAGACAGATGTTCATTTCTAGCTAATGTCCCTAAATAATTGCTTAATTTGTATTGATAAGTACCAACAGGTTGGCCAAGAGTATTAAGTTTAACTGGTAAATGCTCCTCATATTTTAAGTCATGAGACTTAAGACATTTGGCATGGTCTCTTTTTCTTTTACTAGTAGAACCTGTTAATTAAGTATAAAATTGAAAAATTAGTACATTGTCTACAAAACATATACAGTAACATATTACACATATCTGAATAAACATTTATAACTAACTAACTAACCAATAAACAATGTGGTCTTGGTGTAACTTCTTCCATCTCATCAAGGATTACCACTTGGAAATAACATTTTACAATTCTTGGCTATCAAAGGTGATTTTTCTTTCTCTCTAATAGCCATATAATATCAAATATATAACAACAACAAAACAATTTACATGTTAAAAGGTAAGGTTAAACATAAAAAGTCAAAATTGTGAAACAGTTAACATTTCAAAAAAATAAATCGAGAAACCTTTTGCGTCTTGAATTGTTGTAACATTTTGATTTTTTCCAAATTGTATTATATTATCTTTTATTTTTTTCTAGCTTCTTGTCAGAAGAACAACCCTCTTAGTTGTCTTTCACATATAATTGTCCATCATTTTCTTTGTGTTTCTTCTGTGATACTAAATTCTAGTTTGATTTTTAGCTTCTATTTATGTCAATTAATTTATATAACCAAAATTAGATCTTTTCCAATATGCTAGTTTGATTTTTCATCTTCATAACCTATTAGGAAAATAATATTTTCAATATTGAGGGTTTAATCGCTGTAACAGTTTGATTTTTTCCAAACTATCTTAGATTATCTTTTATTTTTCCTAGCTTTTTGTGAGAATAACAACCTTCTTAGTTATCTATCATATCTACTTGTTCATCCTTTTCTCTGTGTCTCTTTTGTGATACTAAATGCTATTATTTATTTTCATAATAAATTAATACACCCATGACCTAGATGACTTCATGTTAAGAAGGTGTGTCACTTGAAAGTCTTTTCATCGAGACATGTAATTGACCAATCTTACTTTATAATATATAATATGTTTTAGTTGGTTGCATGTAAAGGAAAAAGAGGAATTGAAGAAAACCCAAGTTATGTTCATCTCTCACTTAATTGTTTTCATCAATTTAATAAAATAGGATATTTCCAAAAAATTATTTTTCGAAAGAAATTATTATCAAACATGCACTTATATTAGCATGTTATTCTCTCTACATGTGTCCAACAAGTATGTTTTATACAAAGTTAAAGTGAAGGCATATAAAAAGTCAACCCACAATATTACCTAAACCCTAATTCCTTAGATGAATGAGTCAAAGCTTATCTACTAATTGTCAATTTCTTTATCAATTATATAAATAAAATTTATAATCGCTACAAGGGTCTTAAGACAACAAATGAATCTTGCTCTATTCTTAGGTACAAGCTTTAATTCAGTATTTTAATTTTCGATTATAATAGATATTTTCCAATATCCAAAGAATTAAAGAAAGTTGCAAACCAAAATGACAAACAATAACTACAGAATTAAAATATTGATATATTGAAAAGAAAGACATAAATATGAAAACCAGAAATGATTACATAATAGTTCAGAAAGATAAATTTCTAACCTCCAACAATAATGAATTTATTTCCTCACAATATGAAGAAGGTAAACATTACATAAGAATAATTAAAATAAGAAATTACTCCCAGGAAACCCTAAAGTTGCTTCCAAATGTCAATTTCACTCCCTAACAGCTTAAGATGTCTGACCCTAATGCAAAACAAGTGTTAAATAGAATACACAAATCAATACTTGCGCCCGACTCAGCCTCAGTGGTGTAGGGCGTGACTAGGGTTTGTTGTTGTTCCACACGTCCAAGCCCAACTGACGTCGGGCTCAAGTTACCTACGCTGGGCGCATTTCCTTTGAATTGCTCTTGGGTTTTCTGAGGCTGGGCATCGAGCTTGTGTTTTTTTGCGCCAAATTACTCTTTAATCACTCGTCTTTAAGGATTTAATCATTCTTTTCTTAATCTATTGTTTTCTTGTTCATTTTTAGGAAAAAAATAAAAATTAACAATCAAATCCATTTTGTGAGTCTCACAATCATTTATTAACAAAAATTACCTAACATTGACAGTTAAGCAAATTCTAAACTTAGAGAGAATTGATTTTGTTATAAAAAAATTGTCCAAAAGTATCATATAAATAAACTCTATCACACATGTAATTGAAACAAGTGTTATACATTTTAAAAACCAATCTCACAAATCTAAACTTGTTGAGATTGTTGATCACAATATTAAAACACTTAAAACTAAAATCATTCTTTTGGTAAAGGTCATTTCGATAGGGCACTCCATTAAAGAATATATATAATAAATATGAAAGTTAGACATTAACATGTGTTTGGTTAAGATTAGTATGTCATCTAAACTTTTTAGGACAAAAAATTTTAAAAATAGGGAGAAAATATTATAACACCCAACAAAACTCTATGTACTTATAAGAACAACTTTGTCAGCCAAATTCGCCCAACGCATTAGTCTTTGCTCAACAAATCTAGTATAAAGAATAAATGAGTTTTCACTATACTTGATTATACTTGATCTACTAAGCAAAATAGAATTTAGCTTAGCCAAATGGAGAAAAATGGACAATTATCTAGAGTATTTTGCATAATTCACTCAACTAATTAGTTTTCACTCAATCAATCTAAATTCACCTACTGAAAGTGGATTTACAAAGTATTATTTGGGAGCCATGTAATCATAGGTGCTCTTGAATGAAAACTCGTTTAGTGAATTCTCATTTGCCTAACGAATTTAAGTCGGTGTAAATCCTATTTTTCAAATCAACTTATCTTTCAAATCAACTCAGTAAATGTATGTCAATTTGAAAAACTATAAATTAGGAGCGAGGTATTTTATAAAGAAAAGCTTTTTATATAAGATTTAAGTATTGAGAATTTTTAGTGTCATTTAGGTCTTTAGCTTTTAGAGACAACCTTATTAAAAACATGTTTTTTATGCATCTCATTTTTCCATGCATACTTTATTTATGTTTGATTATCACATAGTCATGTATCATTCATGACATTATGAATTTAAAATTAATGTAAAGCAAAATTATTTTGAAGAAAAAGAAAAACAATTGTAACAGCAAGGTTTTGAATTCTCTGAAGTATATAAATATCAAGAATTCGTGGCATAGATGGGAGAGACATCTCTCTTATAATTGAGCTCAACATAATGCTACAAGATAAAAAAAAAACACAAAAAAAGAGAAAAAAAAAACTAAAAGAAATTAAAAAGAAAAAGTTAAGTTTTCAAAGTAAAGATAAAAAGACTTTTTCAAACATATCATAATATATGTTGTTGTTAAATATATTATATGTGGCTTTAGATCTTAAAATTTGCATGAACTTAGTTATTATAATTGTTCTGCTTATTATTTATCACTATATCTCAGATAATTTTATACTATTTCAAATAAGTAAGATTAGTAACTTAGATATTTCATTATGCTTAAATTCTCCCATTCCAAATAAGATTTTAGTAACTTAGATATTTCATTGTACTTAAATACCTTAAAGTAGTAGTTACAGAGTTGGTTTTCCTATGGATTTTTTTTGGATATGAATAAACAAACAATTGGATTGTATCTAATATTTTTGTTCTTTAAAATTTTGTGTATGTGTATAATGAACTAAACTCTACTAGCCAAAGTTTATATGTATTAATAGACATGTTATGTAAACATTGATTGTGTAGAAAATAAGTTATTCATGTTACAATGATAATGTTACAACCTAGTATAGTTAAAGATGTTACAAAGATAAATTATCAATATTATACATTGATTGTGTAACTTATGATAATAAATTATTTTAAGTTATAATCACTTATTTTATTCTTAAAACTTTTTTAAATATGCTTTAGTTCAAATCAATGCGTCTAATGAATGTGACCTAAATTCTTAGTCAATTTAATCTAAATGCATGATTTATACTCATTATGACACATAAGTAATTAACATTGGATACATTTAATTTATTCTCAAAATACATTATTGTAAAATAAAATTTTCAAGAATAAAAATTCTTAATTAACATGATCAACAAAAATGAGTTAACTTAATATGTTTTAATCGGACTGCAAAAATAGGTTGGCCAAGTTGGCCTCTTATTTCAAAATAGATTAAAGAATCTATGATTGGTATGTCAATAGAGTGATTTGTCAAAAAGATGATTTATTTTATAAAATTGATTTAAATAGATAAGTATATTTAAATAATGGAAAATATATTAATAATTTAAATTTTACAGTAGAAAAAATAAATATAAGATAAAAATAATAATAAATATGTATTTGATCAATAAAAAAATTTAAAAAATACATAATACATTTTAAACTTTATTTTTTAATATATTTTTTATTTAAATAAAAAAAAAGGAAAGCTGGCTAGGTGATATAGACAACAATAAATTAACGAATTGCAATACTTAACCTAATCCCATCTAAGCTAAAATATTGTAATCTCATGGATCTTTGACTTACTTTATTACTAAGTTCTTAGCCATGAATCAATAGTCATTGACATCCTCAGAGTGGCATTTGTCATCATGATGAAGTGAATATAAGTGTTTCCCACTTATCCCCACGTTATAAATTCCTATATCTACGAATTGTGTCTCAATCAAGAGGAAGAATGGAAAAGGTAAGTGGGATAGTGAAAAACAAAAAAACAAAAACAAATAAAGAGATCCTGTACTATATAGGATGTGTTTAGGTATGTTTGAATTGTGTGAACCAATAATCAAATAATAAATACTTATATATCCAATTAGGTTGGATTCAATTTTCAACCCTCTCAATAGAAATTTAAGCAACAATCTACTTTACATTTGCACGTGCAGAAGGAGTAGTTGTAAAATTTGCAAAAAGAAACAAGCTTCCTTTGATCTAACAATAAAAAAAAAAAATGGGTAAATTTGGCTTGTTACTAGCTTCACAAACAAAAATTGAAAAATAGGGCATCTAACAATTTTCCAACTTTTCCAAGTAACATATAACATATGGGGTTGTAGGTGTTATTTATGTTTGTTTCCCCTTCTTGGTGTGTTGAAGATATTTGTAACATCCTTTTCTCCAAGGTTTTGTTTTCCTTCTGTGTACGTTTTTCTCCCTCGTTTTGCTCTCATTTGTTAAATTCTCTAGCTGCACTAATTTTTTGTGGACCATTCCATTGAGGATCTCATCCTTGCCATGTGAAGGTGGGTCACACACACTACCCATGAAAACTTGTTTTTACTCTCAAAGAATATATGTCATTCAATGCTCTACATTTTTGCATACAATGCATACTTTGCTTCTATTTAGGTACTATGTTGCATTCTATGAAACCACATGAGTTATTAGATACTTTCTACACTTATGTGTTGAGAACAATTTATGAAATAGAACATCTAGGTATGTCATAGAAAATTAGGGTTTGAATCTTACTACACATGAAAATTCATTAAATCATAACTATAATTAAAATATCATGAATAAAATAAAAACACATGGTTGGCTCTTTCACTTTCCTTTTTCTCTTCCCAACTAATGTGTGGACTTTTGGTATATATTATTTACCTTTACTGTGCCCAAATGCCAATCATTCAACAAAAGTCCTGTTTTAGCAACCCTACCATTACCATTCTTGAATAAGTTCATCTTGTTGACTCCATTTGTTAATAATGTTAGAGCTTACAAAGTGTCTACGTCTGAGTCAGAAAGTTCCTTTTCCACTTGATAATGAGAGTTCATGTGTAGCAAGTTATTAACGTGACTTTTGTATTTTTCTAATGGTAAAGGGTGTAGAAAAAGTGTTCACAAGCTGGCAAATTTTGTCTTCAACTTGCACAATTCAACAACGAATACGTAGCGATTTGACGTTTATATACTACCACACTAATTCTCCAATTAGAGAAATGTAATTTGCATATCTAAAAACAATGGTTAGGCCAAAAGGTTTTTTAATACAATGATGGTTGTGCTTCCACTTACGTATGGTTAGGAGAAGAAGAAAAATTAAAAGAATAATATGAAGAAGAATAAGAAGAAGAAAGATAATAAAAAAATGAAAAGAGAAAACAAAGGTAATGATCGTTTCCATTTTGATATTGCGCCTTCAATGATTGACCAGAATTGCAGCCATGTGAAGTACATGAGGACTACAAGCATTGCAAGATTATCCAACCACTAAAACTCTATTTTATTCAAAGCTTGCAAAATAATGATATACAATGATCAGTGTATAAGGGTGTTTGATTTTTGTGAGATAGTGGAGGAAAATGGAATAAAAAATTCCTTCTTTTTTCATTTTTGTCACTTGCTTTTTCATTTAAAATACCTTTTCTTCTTATATCTTCTTTCATTATTTGATGTGTGGCATGTGATTTGAACACGCTTGATTAGTACTAATTCCACCGCCGTAAAACTCACACCCATTTTCCTCCTTTTATTTATTTTCATTTCACTTTCATCAATTCAAAGTTTTGGTTACTCCAAAAATGGCCTCCTATTTTCCAAAACGTAATAATTAGTGTTCATAACTTTGATAAGCCACTTGTAAGAACATTATTTGGACACTTTTAAGTCAAATTTTAAAAATATTTGTGATTAAGTTGAACAAACATATAACCACCTTAAATTAAGACTTCAGTTAGAAAAAAATAATAGAATACAGTATATATGATTTTAGATATATGTAAACAATTTAAAATTAAAGTTGAAATTCTTCATATAAATGAAATATTAAATGTAACCAGTAATTTTTTTTGTAAAATTAAACGTTAAATAATGATAAAATCATATTTATTATACAACACTTGCGGGCTAAGTCAAGCCATAACTTCAAGATGATTGCGCTTAACTAAGTGGTGAAAAATACACTCTCTAAAGTTTATATTTAAGTCAACTTCACAAAATAAATTTATAAATGAAGCATTCGTCATATTTCTATAATGAAATTTGGAGTTATTTCTGACTGAGGTAGGATAATTTTTTTTATGCATCTGTCGCATTCAATATTATTGATGGTGAATTATGATTTTAATAGATTTATAATATATTTTCGTACTTATATTGAAATATGAGTTTGTAACTAATTCAATTTTACACTAATAGACTTTGTTTGGTTTCTTCCTGTTAGAATGATTGCTGCCAAAAACATCATAGGTTAGAGCACTATTTTGTTTCATAGTTGTTAATCCAAAAACATGAAACTCCATCACATCACATATCCTAAATTGTTTATTGTGCACAACAAAGTAATGTGCACATATAAATGACAATAATATAAAAGCATGTACATTCTACGATTCTAAGCCAATCCACTCACAAAAATTTGGGCATTTAATTCAATCACTTATAAATAACTTGTAAACAAAGAGGGTATGCGTTTATGGTTTATCTTCTCACTTGCTAGATATTTAATTTATAAAGAGGATATAAAATATGAAAAAGGGCCAAGACTTTTCCTAGGGTACCCCATTTGTATTGTATTTGATTTGATTCCTTATAACTCAGCAAGGGCTCCTACAAAGTTTACTTTAGAATCTATAAGGGTATACTACTTTTTAGTTTGGGTGTTTCATGTTTTGGTGCAATAACCATTTTTAAATAGATAAAAAGGTTTAAAATAGACTAATAATAAATACTTTATTATTTGAAGTTTAGATGTTACATACTAATTTATTTTTCATTTAGCTAGACTTGTTATTTCTCAAAAATGTTTTATCTTTTAAATTTCGATTTAAGAATTCTGAGACAATTGTTTAAGATTTTTATTTTAAAAAATTATCACTTAGCAGGCCATAGAGAATGAATCAAATCTACCTAAATCGAAACTTTGATTAAAGTTTTTTCTCTTAACAATTTTTTTATTTTTCCTTTTCTTTGAATATGAAATGTTTATCTTGTAAAATTTGATTGGAAAAGATGATTTTGTACTAGTCTAAAATTCTAATGATATGTTGGACTTCTAAATTTAATTATTTAAGAGTTATCTCCTCTACATACTTATCATTCTGAGCACAACATCTAGAGATAAGGGATATTATTTTGAACTATTTAATTTAATAATTTGAACTTTTAAAGAAAGTGTGGTAAAAAATTTAAGTAAAATGAACCCTACGCTAAATACCCCAGGCGTATGGGGAAATAATTGAAATATTTTGTGATTTAAAATTGTCTTTTAGCTAAGTTCAATTTGAAGGTTTGAGTGCGAGGATTTTGAATATCAAAAATTGATATGAGGAAAATGTTGTGATGTTGGTTATATTTAAACAAAGTTATTTAAACGTTTAAATATTTTTTTTTTTTTGAGAAAATCTTGAAATCTTTCGTTGAATGTATTGTTGATTATATTTGATTTATGAATGGTTGATTTTGAGATTTATTCTGCTGGAAAATTTGGGAAGAAATATCGGAAAAACAAACAAGAATAAGAACAAAAGTCTAATACATAAGAGAATGACACCACCTTCAACCCAAAATCTTACGGCATTAGGTTTGTGGGTCTTCTTTCTTATAGATTGCTCCATTTTCTACATTCCCATTCAATGTGGGACTTAGACTCACACTTGGATACCTAACAATCTCTCCCTTAATGAGAGTCCATATTCCATATTGATACACTTCCTCTCGAGTGGAAACATTCTCAAACACGAGTACCTTACTTACAAACAATCCTCACTGTTAGGAAAATTCGAGGGGAGAAACACCGGGAAGATCTCAAATAATGAGAACTGAGCCAACCCACATAAGGGAATACACCACCTTCAACCCAACACTTGGATACCTAACACTCACTTGTATCGTCATTTACACACTTAAACGGGACACATTTTGCCTGAAACCTTTGTCCGGAAGACTTTCAATACAAGCATCAAATTGTAATTGTCTAAGCTGGTCACTATCACAAACCATTGGCTCTGATACCTCTTGTTGAAAAAATCCGAGGGGAGAAACACTGGGAATACAAACAAGAATGAGAACAAGAGCCTAACGCATAAGGGAATGACACCACCTTCAACCCAAAACCTTAACCTTAAGGCATTAGGTCTGTGGGTCTTCTTTCTTATATGTTATTCCACTTTTCACATTCCTACTCAATGTGAAACTTAGACTCCCACTTGAATACCTAACATATTTCTATTATTGGTTAGAAACCAATTAAACTGAAAATTAAGTTTTATATATATATATATATATATATATATTTATAAGTGTATAAATATTTATATATATTCAAATTAATTTACTCTTTATTCTTTATTTATAATAGTATCATTACTGTTATAATCTTATGAAGATATATTATTACACGTAAAAATTTCAGTTGGGCAAGCATAAAAGAGATTTAAAAAAAATAATATGTTGTATATTTTATTTATATTTGTTTTTTAGAACCTATATTGAGAAAATCATGCATTTATTTTGATATAATTTGAAGAAATGTATGAAAATATAATATAATTCTTTTATGATAAGTTTATATA
>Ga0123340_1005025_pt1 | contig 12556 bp, 8 predicted proteins | sample SirMexnodulemix_FD_89961 | JGI IMG/M metagenome (GOLD analysis project Ga0123340, IMG submission 89961) | Root nodule microbial communities of legume samples collected from Mexico - Siratro Mexico nodule mix | ecosystem: Host-associated > Plants > Roots > Nodule | place: Mexico: Nepantla... | reverse complement strand
TAATAATATTTGATTATACTTAATAAGTGTGTAGGATTTAATTATTTGGAGAAGTAAAAAGTTAGATAAAAAAAGTGAATATATTTAAAAAATAGATAAATTTTAAATAAGAGAAATTTTTTGAAAAAAATAAAGGATTGTTGCAAAATAATGAAATGTATGCGATAAACTAAATTTTACTTAGTAATGAACAGTATATTAATTATAAAAATAAGTGTATGTAACATAAATTTAGAGACATAAAATTTTCATAAATAATGAATTTAGTACATATATTTTAAGGAAATATAAATTTAAAAAATATGTAAAATTTATGAATAACCAGATGAAAGAAAGACTAAAAGAATATTGAAAAGTTTTTTATAGTTAAAATTTGTGAGTTGTGTGTAATTAATATTTTAAATGAAATAAAAAATGTATAGAAATGCATTTTTAAGTAATAAATTTTTTAAAAAATATTATTGTACGGAGGTTAATGAATGTAAATAAAGTTTATATTTGTATAATAAATAAATTAAAATTTGGGTTGGAAAAATGTGTTATCATAGGATTTTATTTATATTAATAATTTTATCATATAAAAATTTTCAAAGAAGTAAAGTAGAATGAATAAGAAAACATTCGAATACTAGTTAAAGAAAGGTAATATACAATTGGATGAAAAATAAAAATAATAAAAATAATTAGTTATATGTAGATTTTTTTATGTTGTGATGATTGATATAGATATTATCTTCTAAGTTAAAAACTAATTTGTTTGGTGTTGTTTTGTTGTAAATCTTTGATTTGGGTAAAGAATTCTAGTTGAGTTTTATTTTTTTTTTCTCCAACTCTTGATCATTTGTGTAATATTAATATTAGATTTGATTTTAGGATATCGTGCACTGTGTTTTTGATTAACTACTCTAAGGGGATGACAATAATTGATTTTGGTCTTCGTATTGTAATAATTAAGTTATGTTGTGTATCTGTTGATGAAAAGACTAGTTGTGTTGGATTATCATTATTCTTGGGTGTTTAGATCTGTAGGTAAGACCGCAATTAGTTGGACTTTCCATTACGGTGACTCTTTGAATAATGCCTCCAAAGTAAAGTATGACTTACATTAAAGTGATAACATTTGAGTTCATAGAAGAGGTTAGAGTGGGTTGGTTTAAAAGTGTCATAATTTGTTATGTAGATAGCATACAATTCAATGATTGTATTCAAAGGAAAATGAGACTTACAAGTTATCATTTTATGTACATGGACATATTTTGAAATCTAAGTAGCGCGATGCATAAGTTGACAGTAATACAAGTTGTTTAATGAGAGACTTAAGGTGCATTTGTATGGTATGTGAAATAGTGTGGGAGATTGACATTGGAATTGAACACCTTCATCGCCTTGTGTAATTTGGTCATTTGAAAATAGAGCAGCGAGATAAAAATTCAAAATAATTTTTAACCTTTGTGATGTTGTAGTACTCCATTTGAAGATGAATGAAGTTCAACGATGACCATATAGAGAGAGTGAATTTGTTTTAGTTTTCTGAGAAAGTATTGTTATGTTTTTGTGGTGTTAAGATGGTATATAGTTTCATTTATAAAGTGGAAATTGCATCAAATGCTTAACATACGTTCCTAGTAACATGCTTTGTTAGCTATTAGCGTCCCACTAATTAATCCTAATATATATGGATTTGCGTGGACATTAAGTTCCTCTTCAGATGGTTGTTCTTGAAGTGGCATCATCTCCTCTCTTAGCCATTTCAATTTCACCATGGACCCAACTAGTGACTCCCTCTTTGTAGGGTGTCACTACCTGGATCACGACGACGGACAGTGATTCGAAAAAATAAATTTTTAATAAAAAAGAGTCACCATCATATATTATTATGGAAAAAAGGATAAGACAGTTTTGCAAACCAGAGATGACTTCGGGAGTCGGTTACGTGTGAGAAAGGTCTTAACACCTCACAATGCCTGTTTTAAGACAATATCTTTAATTAAATGAATAAAATCAAATGTGGTTTATTAAATGTTTATTTTTCCAAAAAATTAAAATAAAAGCAAAATAATAATTTTTAAATTAAATGACCCGACAATGATTTGCCTTGCTCCTACGTATCTTTATCCATAATAAGAGAAGAATCAGGGTATACGTAGTTCTAGAAGATAGTTGATTTTTCTTTTTTACTTAAATACAACCACATACTTTAATTAGTGCATTCCACATACTTATATACTTAAATACAACCCTGTAAGATTACAAAAAGGGGTTTCCAGGCTTTTTCTATGCACAAAAAAGGGATCCTCCAGTTTCCCCACGTGTTCCTTCAAAAGGAGGCTAAAAACAGGATTCATAACCACATCCATTCTATCATGTATCTCCCATGATTTTGGTATTGAATATGCCGAAGTTTCTAATGTCCCACATATCAGCCTTAGAGACATAGTATAACTTTAGACAAACAAAAATCCATGGTGGATTTCTTGGAGCATCCTTCATTCCATCATTGCCACCATCACCTTCTACTCCAAGTAATTTGTTCATCTTCCTTCTCAACGCCAAGATTTTCATAAAAAGGGTCCAACTACTCCAAGTAATTTGACGTTCTACGATGTGTCGATCTTCATTTAGTGTATATCGTACCTTTGTATAACGGGTGAAAACACCATGCCACAGTCCAACACGCACCTCAAGACGCATATTCATAAACTTGACCCATTTACCAATTCTCGAAAGGTGGAGGTGACTCTTCTTCGTAACATCAAAGAAACAACAACCACACAATGTCGTCAGAGCCAGACACAACAACTTTTCGAGCGAATGTTGGAGTTGTTTTTATTTGAACAGTAACAACAACAAGTTCTGATCCATTTTCTTATTATTTGCGTAAGCACACACAAAGATCAAACTATGCTATACAGAGTGGGCATTCAAAATGCAGCGATGAACGGTAACATGGATGCAGCATCCATCGAGCCAAGGAATGTAGCAAAACAGTGAAACAATGGAGTGTGGTTGAATGTGCGAGTGTGTTCGTTGTCAGTGGAAGTGGTGACTCAGGCTTGAGTTACCTCCACAAACACATAAATAAAGAAAACAATAGTGGGGTGAAAGGAGAAGATGACCGGAGCCTCTTCTCCGTGTAAATGCAGGTGGTAGAGAAGCATGGATATAATTTTTAAAACTTGAGCTACATCGATGGAAAGAGAGCTTACCTGTTGAAGCATTGGGTTCGAAAGAGGTGTTCTTTAGTGGTTCAGGAGCTTTTATTCTCCAGCGAGCTCAAGCTTTCTCCGACGAGCTGTGTGAGTTATTCTTTCTCTGCCACCTCCAATCTCCTCACTCACAAGACCTCCAAAATGTTCTCCGGATGCAAACACTTTCTCTCAACTCTCTACCAAATCCTCAAAACACTCTCCTCGATTTCCGAGTAGAAGCCAATCCCCCTATCCCTGTGCATGAATGCCCTTTATAGACGCAATAGCTGCTCTATCATTGTTTAATATTTATTATTTTTCTCTTCCCAAACGACACTAGCATGGGACGTGCCTCCGCTGTGCTACACGTTACTCTAATTTCCCAAATCTCCTCCAACGATCCTAGACCATGATGTCCATGTCAAAGATACAATGAATTTTTTTCTCAATTCTGTGTGATCCATGTGTTTTTTTTTTTATATGCTCCTCGTCCGTTTTGTTTCTTTCTTTTCTTTATTTTTTTCTTGTTTTGTCTTATTTTATTCTATTTTTTTCTTTTCTTGTTCTTTTTTTCTTTTTCTTTATATTTATTCTTTCTTTTCTTTTTATATTATTATTATTATTTATTATTTTCTTTTTTTTAGTTTTATTTTTTCTCTTTTATTTATATTTTTTTAATTTTTTAATAATTATTTTTTTTAATATTTAATTTGTTTAGTAATTTTTTATATTTTCCATAATGGGAGTAAAATCAGTACATACGTAGTTCTAAAAGATAGTTGAATTTTTTTATTTTATTTTTTCACTTAAATGCAGCCACATACTTTAATATGTAGAGGTGATATACTTACATACATCCACTTACTTTAATTAGTGCATTCTACATACTTATATACTTAAATATAGCCTTGGAAGATTACAAAAAAGGGGTTTTCAAGCTTTTTTATGCACAAAAAAGGGATCCTCTAGTTTTTTCATGTTTTCCTTCAATAGGAGGCCAAAAAACAGGATTTATAACCATATAAATTCTATCATGTATCTCTCATGATTTTGGTATCGAATATGCTAAAGTTTCAAGTGCCCCACATATCAGCCTTGGAGACATAGTATGACTTTAGACAAACACAAATCCATGGTGGATTTCTTGGAGCATTCTTTACCCCATCATTGCCACCATCACATTCTACTCCAAGTAATTTGCTCAGCTTCTTTCTCAACTTTTCAACGCTAGGATTTCCATAAAAAGGATCTCTCCACCCTCAGCAAATATATAAGTATGGATTCTAGCAATTGAATCCTCTACTGTTAGACACATTCTATATATCCCAGCAGGAGAGTAGAGTTCTTCAGCTTGACATGACATTGTTACTACCACCCGAACAACACAGTTGAATTTAACTGTCACCTCTGAATGAGCTAGGACACTCATTAAAAGAACAAGTGTCACATCATCACGAGGACTGATTGTTGTAATAGGCGAGGCTCAGGGAAGCTGCCATAAGGCATCCTTTCAGATTTCAAATATAGTCTCTCATCAAACAACCTTTAACGTTCTACGATGAGCTGATCTTCATTTGGTGTGTATCGAACCTTTGTATAATTTATATTTTTTATGATTATGAATTAAAAAAAAGAGCATTAATAAAAATATTGTTTTCATTTTTGACCAGGACGATATCGGGTGTTGACATAGGGGTTATGCCAAAAAATGTGATATACATTTCTTCCTAATTGGGAAATGAGATGTATGCATCTTTAGTCTCCTCCTCTCTACTAAAGCTTTTACAAATCATGATCACCCTTTAGATGTCTGAGCTTTGCAATTTCACCAAACCATGCTTGCTTTAGCACAGGAACTGCTAGAAGGTGTGGCTTAGACATTGAATGGTAGTAGGACGACACAATGCTTCCTTTTGGATCTTAATTACACAAAGAAAATTACTCAAACTTATGTCAAAGTATTCAACAACTAAGTCAATCACATGTAAATTAAGTTACCATGGAACCAATGTAGGCATATTTGTGCTCTTATTGCTTCCGCAACAACATTTTACACTAGTTAAAGGAACTTGTAAACAATGGAGTTGTAGTATGCAATTTAGGTTCACTTGTAAGTCTCGATTATGAAGTAAAGATGGTGTAATATAAACATTGGACCTATATATAAAAGAATGTGGAAGTAGGTGATTCATTTTTATAAGTTGAATACTATAAGTTCAATCATGTTTGTTCATTTGAAGGCCCATTTAATGTGTACTATTTGTTAAAAGCTGGTGTTTTAATCAATGTGTTTTATAACTTTGAAAAAGCCTAAAAGGTCATAAATGTGTCTCAATTATCATTAAGTCCTTTAGGTTCATCTAATTTGGATTATCCGTTAAAAGGTAGTGCATTGATTTATGTGCTATGTCATCATTAAAAAGCCTAAAAGGGTCTTCAATGTGTGTTAGGTATCAATCATTAAAAATCATGGTCTATAAATTTACCAGCTCTCGAGTTAATGTTAGTTATCTCTTAAGTGACAAAATAGTTAATATAGTTATTTCTCTGTACCTTCACATTGTGATACATGACAATGTCGATTAGTTTGGACAATAACGACTCATTTGTAGTAGTTTTCCATTTCAATGGTCGTTTTGCTTCCACAACGAAGGTCTTATACCTTAGATCTCATATTTATAAAGTTGTAAGGATACCTTATATATGATTGTTCCTTTCGTATTGTGATTCAATCAATGTACACTGTGTTTGGAGTTCGCCATGATGCACAACACATAAATTATATTAATGTAAACCACAATTCATAGATTGAGGTCACGTTTCATACCATGTTATTGAAATACTAACTAATGAAGACTTATCCAATATTGATTAATTGAAAGGTTGAACTCAATTGTTATAGTTTCATGGAATTCAATGCAACATTTACAAGGTCTGTTGACGAAATTGTGTTCCTTATCTGTCCACCAATAAAAAAATATCAACCACTCCATGAAATGTCAATGGTTATTTTATGTACTATTTTTCATGTCGTTGTTATTTGTTTGGTTATTCAACTTTAACACAAGTTGTTATTTTGCTTGTGATCATTAATCGTAGAAATGAATGAGATAGTTGTCAATATTCCACTGCTTGTAACCATACTCAAAAGATATGTTAACAACAAAATGATATTTAAGATTAAATGATACTACTAAGGAAATTGACCACCAACATTAGATTCCATTAACATTGTTCAATTATTATGGCAAGGATCCAAATCTTTGTACCCAGTGACCGCCTACAATTGCATTGTACACTACACATTAATAATAATTATTGCTTTTTCATATCTATTATGCACCACTCATTAAACATAACACATGATGAACTTAACCATCTATGAATATGGCCACTACCTACCTATTATCACTAATCCAACACCTAAAGCAATAGACATGACTTCGACAATGTTTACTATGGTAGTGTTTCACAACGACGACATCATTACATATGATAAATACTTTACTCACTATGTCAATTAACACATGACTTAAGTTAGTATCACAAATGCAATAACAATGTTCAAAATGAAGCAAACTATGCTTAATTCATTACAGCAACAAACAAGTTGTATGTTGTCGACTTTCAATGTAGGTATCCAATCTATATTTCTGCTACCACATGTTCGTATAGTTCATGTAAGATTTTTGAAGATAAAGATGTAGAATATTTGTTCTTTATGGCAACAGAACATGCTTCCCAAGTTCAGGTTGAAATAATGACATGCATCTTTGAACACAACCCACACCCAACCTCTTTGGTGTCTTTTTATGATATGGAGAAGAAATTGAGTGGTTATCTGAAGTTAGAGTGATGTTGTAATGAATAAAAATGTACTATGGATTTCCAATTGATGTTTAAGTTATCACTTTCTTTATTAGGAGAATTATTCTCTCTTTAATATCGAAGAGCAACATTTATTAACGACTGTCATTTTCTACGCGAAGTACCATGACCATCTATCACATCAATGTCAACTCTACACTGACTTTTGCAATATTGTGTTGATGTAGCAACCTTAAACGCAGTGCCACAACTACCATTCTTTTCAATCTTCACATGCATCGAAACTTTGCCTTATGGGCCATTCTTGTTATGCATGCCCCGATTAATTACCACTCGACTCACATGACCACCCCAATTTGCAGGCCATTCAGATGATCACCTAAATTGTTGTGCAATAATTCACATGATTGCCTAAATTGTTATGCAATAATTCTCATGGATGACAATGTAAGTCCACATTCCAATCACATGTCACCTTAAAATATCATGCCACACATGACCACATAAATTGTCGTACAATAATTCACATGGGCGTAGTATATGTTAGTGTCCCACTGCCATGTCCGCCTTAAATGTAGCGCCCTTGACATGATTTCTTAGAGGTTTGTGTCGTGTGGCATGAGTACGTAAACTCTTGTCCTATTTTCATGTTTGCATAAAATCTCGTGTGATTCATATGATCGCCTAAGGTTCGTGCTTCATCATATGAGTACTTAAACTTTCGTGCCACTTACATGATTGCCTAAACTCTTATACCATTGACATGATTGCCTAAATTCTTGTACCATTCACACGACTGCCTAAACTCTTGTGCCACTTACATGCCCACATGAACAAATGTGTCTCTTTTCTTTATAAATAAGATATAAACCTTACCATAACTTCCCTCAACAATTCCTCCTCACTTCATACTTTCTTTGATTTCTTTCTAAAATTTTAGAGTCACTTTCACTGCTTTCTCTCTATCCTTTGAGAGTTCCACAAGTTGTCTTCCTTTTTCATTTGAGATGACTTATGTAATTCGAACAATCACTTATGATGTTGGTCAAATTACTTATCCTGAAATTAGAGTTTTCTTACAAAGGAACGTTGTGATGATGTGTATTCACAGAAGAATGACATTTCAAGAATTTAAAGAAATCGTCCTATAAAAATACCATTGAGGGCCACACGAACAAATTTCCTAGGTGATCTATAAATACCCATTCAGGTTGCTAGTGAAGATGTGTACTACACTACAACTCAGCTTATGGATGACATATTTAGAAGGCTCATCAACATAAAAAAAACCCAACTTTAGCCGACACTAAGATATGCATAGGCTACCATACATGTATTTCTTACATTCATCACATTCAATGTTCACACTACCATAGAGAACACGTTCTTCTTGACCAACACTAACTCTCACCTATACAACTCACACCACAAACCTTTGCTTTAAATAACACATATTTAGGATTGGGAAACTGATATATAATTCTACACCCAACTTCTAATTGGTCAATTTGTATCAAATTTTTCCCCATCACCCATGCAAACCTATCACCATTACCTCTTATTTACCCGAAAATGAAATTGTCTCATTTTTCTAATTCTACACTATGTATGATATTTTCTACTCCCACTAGCTCTCATAAGATTCCCTCAACATCTTTAAGGCCTTTCAATGATCATGAGGATTACATCCTCATTTAACATGCATATGATAATGATTTCCTCCCATACAACATGAACCCGAACATTATTTACCCCATCTGTACATCCCTCCGCAACACTTCCAAGCATATACCACACTTCTTCATGAACAAAATGTTGATTTCGGTCATGCATTTGACGTTGAGTAAGTGGAACATTTACTTGAAACATCATTTAAGGGAATGAAGTTCTATAACAAGGAATAACTCGTGGATGCACTAAACAAGTTCCATATATTGAACCACTGTACATACATGATCACGCATTTCAAAACCTCTAGATTAAGAGTCCAGTTTGTTCACCGTCATTACAACTAGAAGTGTTGGACAATCTTGCATGCCAAAGAACAAATTTGAGAGATTCAAAAGTTAGATGGAGTCCATACCTATGCTAAGTCTTTGCTTTCATAGGACCATAGTAGGTTAGGGTCACACATTGATGGAGTACGCTCCAGCGACATTAATCAAAAAATAAAGAGGACAAAGAGCCAAAGGAAGAATTAAGAGCTTTCTAGAAGATTGGACCCATCTCATCCTATTTGGGCTTTTAATCAGCTGCTCGTGCCCAAATACAAACATGAAGAAATCCCTGTGGAGAAAATAGAGTATTAAGGAGAAGTCCTCTAATTTGTATAAAGTTTTTGGAATAGTTTAAAATAATTTGGGCCTTGTATTTGGACCAAGTAGAATAAATTTGGACCTTGTATTTTTGGGCCATGTAGTGTAAGTTTGGGCCTTGAGGTCTATAAATAATGTTGGGCTTGATTAAGGAGTCCAAGTAGCACAAGGAGCTCTCTCTCCTTGTGCCACTTGTCACCACCTTGTGAGAGCCTTTAAGTGCAAGCTAGGTTTGGGAAGTCTGTCATAAAAACTAGGGTTAGAAGCTTGTCGTATAAGCTAAGGTTTCTAGACCTAACTTCTCTCATACCCTACCTAGATAGCTTGCATGGGAAGCTAAGTAGCTCATCATTTCTTCTATAAATAAGAGGTATAGGAACTTCTCCATTAGACTTGATTTGAGTAATGAAATGCTGTCAAATTTTCAGCACATTGCCTCAGGTTTCACATTGAGTTTCTACTTCTAGAAGCTATAAGCTCTCTCTTGAAGGTTGGCCTAACCTCCTTCAAGGCTTTCACTATCCTCTTTACCAAAACCATATCAAACTTTCCTTGCACGCTTCCTTCCATGGTGAATTCCTCGACATCCATTGCTTCCGCATCATGGGGAGCTCCTTTCATCCAATGTGTTCGGTGCAAATGGCTTGAACATGCTATTCATCCATTGAAGTGTGAGCTACAAGCTAAAGCGCCAAGGAGTATCTCCATCACACTTGATTTCACAACATATTCGTTAAATTATGGATGCGGATCCATCTATCCCAATTGCCACTATTATTGCTCATATTAAGTCCTCATTGGATACACTATGACATATAGAAAGACTTTATTGAAAATGTCTACAATAATTGGGAAGAATCAGAAATTGCACAATCTATTGCAAGCAATGTCACAATGTCTTCTTGGTTTCCACTACCTCTTTACCACACAAGCATCTCATGGTGAAGAGTTATAATATGAGAAGATATACTTTAAAAGACTATTCAGGACCTTCAAGCCTTGCATTGATGAGTTTCAGTTTTGCAAGCCACTAGTGCAAGTGGATGACTTATTTATGTATGACAAATTCAAGGGCACCCTACTAGTGGTAGTTGCATAAGACGAAAGGAACAACATAATCCCTATTGTATTCACTATTGTTGAAGGTGAAACTACAGATGCTTGATTTTTTTTCTTAAAGACCCTAAGGAGGTATGTGAACCTGTGCTTAATTTCAATTTGCAACAACTTCATTAATGTCGCATACGGAAGACTTGGGAGTGGATAAACTGAGGGTAATTATATGTATGTGTTTTTGCCTTTGACACATTGTAGAAAAATTTCATGAGACGATTCAAGAATGTCACTATGAGAAAGGACCTTATAAACATGGTAAGCAATTCTATTTTGAAAATAATAATTTTTCATTTCCATGTTATTTATTTTATCTTAACTTCTTTACTTCAACACGTAGCATACATAATGACTGAACATAGAGAACTATTACTACAACATTGTAAGAGAAGCCATTCCAGAAGCAAAAACTTGCATATCACGATGATGAAAGATGGGTCTAATGATGATCAACTTAGCAGAATCCATCAATTCAGTCCTTAAGAAAACAAAAAATTTGCTAGTCTCCTCCATGGTCATGCCACATACACAAGGTAATATATAAATTCTTCATTGAAAGAGGAAGGGAAATCAGTGAAATGATTAATGATGACCATGTATATCCAGAAGTTGCTTCAAAGGTGTTAGAAGATGCTCATTTAAAATCAAACACTCACAGTGTTCTTGAATTTGATAGAAGTAGCACAAGATTTTAGAGGAGAACATGGTCAACCTAAGAGAAGTTTGACATGCTATAAAATTTGTTATTAGACTTGATAAACGCTGGTGCGATGGTGGGAAGTTCTAGAAACTTCATCTCCCATACTCTTATGTGTTTGCAGCGTGCAAACATGTTCATCATGATTCTGACATGTACATCAATCATGTATATAGGTTGGATGTAGTCAATACGTCAATTTCTTTGGGGAGCTTAGACACTAAGATTATTGGCCAACCCACAAAGGTCAACAACTTTACACTAATTCAGCAAAAAGAAGAAGCTCCAAAGGTCAACCAAAGTCATCACGAATTAAAGCTGAAATGGACATCTACAAAGCTCAGACTAGTTGATGTTCCTATTGTCATACTTTAGGGCACATACGAAATCACTGTCTCAACAACCTTGGACTCAGGGGATCTAATTCCTATAATTAATTATCTTGTACTTTTGTAATATGTCATTAACAAAATTAATAATATTATTATTTTTAATTAAACATGCCAACCATCATAACTTTCTTCTTAACTACTTTACTTTTACACTTCTTTAAAAATTTTATATCACCACACTTCTTTTTGAATTTTATTGCATTACATTATTAATACACACAATATGTATATACAAACTAAATGCTACAATAATTATATAATCCAACACAATTTTCAATGTAATTATTATACAAATGTCAAATTTATTTAAATCCATAGACATCCCAATTTTTTTAAATTTCTATTAAAGTTAACAAGCCCTATATGCATGTTAGAGTGCATGTTTGTCAGATGGCATGTGTCCTCAGTCACCCTAACCACTCAATGCATGTCAAAGTTACATCTTATTCAACACAATTTAGTTTAACATGTGTTTTTAGTAACTATGACAAGTAATAAACATGTGGCAGTGTGCATGTTTATCTAATGACATGTGTCTTGAGCTTCCTGAACCATCCAATGCAAGTCAGGGTTACATCTCATCCAACACAGTCTAGGTCAACACACATTTTTAATGATTATGACAAGTAATAAATATGTGGCAATGTGCATGTTCTTAATCATCCTAACCACCCAATGCATGTCAGGGTTACATCCCATCCAACATAGTTTAGGTTAAAATGTGTTTCCAGTAACTATGATAAGTCATAAACATGTGGCATGTTTATCTGACGACATGTGTCCTAAGCCACCCTAACCACCTAATACATGTTAGGGTTACATCTCATCTAACACGGTCTAGGTTAGCACAAGTTATCAGTGACTTTGACAAGTTATAAACATGAGGTAATGTGCATGTTTATCTGTTAGCATCAGTGGACTGCTGCAGTGATTTGATGAAGCCAACCATGTGTGAAGAAGTTCAAGACCTATGATCATATGTGGAATGCATGAAGATTCATGAAGATTTGAAGCTTGGTCTAG
>Ga0123340_1005024_pt1 | contig 12557 bp, 8 predicted proteins | sample SirMexnodulemix_FD_89961 | JGI IMG/M metagenome (GOLD analysis project Ga0123340, IMG submission 89961) | Root nodule microbial communities of legume samples collected from Mexico - Siratro Mexico nodule mix | ecosystem: Host-associated > Plants > Roots > Nodule | place: Mexico: Nepantla... | reverse complement strand
ATATTACACCAGAATGAGAAAAAATCACTTATAATTATTTAATATATTTTATTATGTTTTTATAATAACAAAAAAAACTAAAATATTTATTGTAATTTTTATTTTAATAACATATAAAATTTTATATTTGTTGGTATTTAGAAATAATTAATGTATTGGATATGTTCATGTTACCACAAGTTTCGAAAAGCTCAGTAGTCAGGAATCAGAAAATGAGATAAGTAATTTTTTCTGATGGAGTGTTTTTAAGACTAATTAAGGAATGGAAAAACAAAAAAGTTATCTGAAAATTATGAAGTAAAATGTAATGATAAATATTTTCTTACAATTGTTATTTTATTGGTTAACTTAAATATTTTAAAAGCACTGTGTGTCATTTTCTTTAAAATATGGACCAGAAAGGCAATGTCTAATATTCTTAGCATTACGTTCGTTTATCTCTATTTTCAAGTAACTTTACCATTTATATAACTACGAAAAAGTTCATAAAAAATAAATAAAAAACCATCCTTCTATTTTCCTTGATAATTTTTGTATCGGAAAACAATCGCGGAATGGGCGTTTTCTCCATTTATTATGTTATAAATTATAATATTCTTCTTTTTCCTTGTTTCCATTTTTTAATTCCTTGATCATCAAGGCCTTTGAATTTTCTATCATTATAAAATAATAAATTATAAATATTCAAAAAAAATTATTTAAGATTTAAATATCTCTTAAAAAATATAGAAAATTAATAATTTAATTACCGTAATAAATTTTCGATCAATTTTGTTTTTACTAAAATAGATATATTAAATCAATAAATTATTTTGAAGATATACTTGAACATTAATTATTAGAAAAAAGAGTAATAAATATTAAAAAATGTATATGCATTTTTATTAGACTAAGAAGAGTTTGTAATTTTAAATTAGAAGCCTCTTGAGACAAAGTGTAAGATTATTCCCATACCAAAATTTTCATGTCGAAACTTTTTAGTTCTGTTTCATCAAAGTCATTTAATAAATTAAAAACATGTAATTTTGAGAAGCCTTGATGGAGTCCTTGCATTAATTTTAGATAATAAGAGAAACTGCCATTCCATGAATAATCTTAATGAAATGTATAGTCATGACAAAAGGATATAAGATACAAATGATTAAATATTTTGTAAACATGAATTTGTACATAAACAGTTAAAAAGAAAATATTATGAGAAATATTTTTCATGTGATTATATTTTAGAATTTGTAAACATATATATGAAAGCCTAAGAAAAGCTAAGTAATTTTATTTTTATCAGTTAGTCAATTTTAATACTTAGTAATTAATTAGAAAATAAAAAATAATAATAAAGTATTTATCATAATTGAAATTATTAATATTCTGAAGAATGATCACGACTGTATTTTATTCTTTAAAGTACATGTCTCACTTTAAAGATACCTATAGAATATAACAAGATATTTGTTTACTATAAAACATAGCTACATCTATGAAGAGAGATAGAGAGGATTCAATTTAACAAATAGTTTATTTCATCAAAAGGTTAGTCTAATAAAAATCGATTTAACGAAAACTTTGAAAAATCTAATCTTGTAAGAAAATTTTTCGTAGAGTCCTGGATAAATCTCACTCTACTGCATCACCTTTTAACAATTTTTATTAGTTTTATTTTGGTGATGAAATATTATAAGTTTATAATTTTGTGTAATATTCAGTAATTTTTTCTTGATAAATTTCACAATAATTTAGTTATCATATTTATAAATTGTTGATTTATAAATATTGTATGTGTTATTACAAGTGGAGTACCTCTCATATATAGTTATGATATGTTGTATTACTAGATATGAGTTAATTCATTTATGTATGATGATGAGTGTAATTATAGTTTATGATGATAATAGGGTTTTGTATAATTTTATATTTAATTTAGTTAACTCACATTTGCATTTATGATTATGATTATTGTACTTGGAACAAAGAATAAATATTATTGTGAGGAGGGAATGAAAGCAAAATTTCAAGATAATGAGTTAATTTATAATTTTATTTTTTGATGCATTTTAAGTTTGAAGACTTGGAGTCTAACATATGTTTATCTCTATATAATATACCTACTTATAAAATGCTGTGATAATTTATTATATAATATAATTTATTATATATTATTATATTAGCATCATTCGTTTAATTTATGGATGTTACGTATATAAAGTTGATATTCTCTATATATGATCCATATAATAAAAAATATTAATTTTCTTTTAAAATATAATTTTTAATTTTAAGACACTCATTATGTAACAACAATAAATTTGAATGAGTTTCCTATGTTTTTTAATATTCTTCATAAAATAAAAAGTAAATATGATGATATAGCTGACTAAATGTATATATTAATTAATACTAGTACATGAAAACAAGGGGTTAGTACATTTAATTACTTATATTTTTGGCTTAAAAGGAATTTCTTTCATCACAATAACAAAGAAAATTATTGGAGATGAAAAATGCTATTCTCACCTATGTTCCTTAAGATAGAAATATAGTACGTACTTTCTCATATCCTTACACATTAACCTCACCGTCAAAAAAAACAAAAGAATATAGAATAGGTTAATCAGCTAATGTACTATATACCTATATGTGACTATGATTGGTCTAAGGTATTAGTGGTGCAATTAGTTTATTTATATGTAAGCTAAGTTTGAATAAAGTAATGTATAACATTAATAATTATGGTAGATAATATTTTTTTCTATGTTTAGAATGTATAGAAAAGATTCCTTTATGTTTCTGAGCAATCAATGAGGTTCAGACGGACACTGTAGCATGAAAGCCAACTCTGTTCCCATGCATGCACATGTTTGTCTTGTCTCACAGTGATTCCATAGCTGTGAATATGAAATTAAGTGCTAATAATATTTTACTGAATATTATAAGTCTCATTTGGTGTATATATTTTTAATCACAGGAAAAAAAGTGTCATTCACATCAAAATAAGTGATGCAACTGGAGAACCTTTCTAACTGGGTCACTGTCCATAATCTCTTTGCTCTTTATTCTTTAAGCATATCAACTTTTTATCCTGAAAAATCAAAAAAAGAAAAAAAATCACGGATAATATGCACATGTCTTTGTCAAGGATACAAAGCCACGTTATGTTCATTACTCAAAGCAAAATTGGGAACAAAAAATTAAAGAACAACACCTTTTTAAGTGTTTGCCATAGTTTGTTAAAAAAACTTGTCGCAATATAATCCTACATATTTGAATAATTCACAATATGTAACATAGGTGCATAATTACAAACCTCACTGTTTTTTTTTTTTTCAGAAAATAAATGTTCTTCACTTAAATAACCCTACTCAAATACTGATAGTAAAATTTTTATTTAAATATTAAAACTTGCACACATAATTAACTTCTTTGATGCTAAATTATAATAAACTTGGAATATTATTTGCACACACATGAAGTTGTGATAAGACCTAGTGGAGGATGAAATTGTCCTTTGAACAGATTAAGACCTCATCAGTTGCATGGAAGAACATGAACGCGTGTCATGGGATGGTTTCTAAGGCACATATTCTGCAGAAGAAGTGCCAGCGATGAGAGTGGAGAATCATGCGTTGAATTTTTTTTCTTAATTTCCAAAAAATATTTTTATATTTTGTAAGAGTTCTGCTAACTACAAAAAAAAATCAAAATATTTTCTATTCAAAATTATTTATAAAATAAATTAAAATTATGGGGAACTGAATTTGTAGGAATTTTAATGAAAAAAGTTCCTTTAATTTCTTAATCAGGGTCCTTAACAAAAGTTTTGAACTGAGAAAAATCTAAGACACCGTAATTAAAACCCATGAGCTAGTTTTTCATATAATTTCATTAAGTGAACAGTTATACACATTTTTTTTCATAGACATTAATAAATGAAAATTAATTTTTTAATACTTAATAGTAAAGGAATAAACACAATTTTTCTGTACATGTATAAATTCTTATCACATACAGAATTATAAAAACAATCCTACATTTTCTTAAAATATTTCATTTATTTAAGTTTTCAATGATTTAAATTCATATAGATATTTAAAAAATAAACAAGAATATTGACATTTCATAATTTTTCTAAAATGAAAAGATATCCTCTCAAATAAAAAATCATTCCAGTGATAAAAGAGTATGATTAAGGTGAACTTTGTTTCTCACGTGTTAAGAGACAAACTAATAAGAAAACATTATTAGTTACACGAGCTGAATCTTTTGTAGTTTAATTTCTTTAAATTTTCTACGTTAAAAAAAGTTAAATCATCAATCAATCCAAAAATATTTATTGTTTTCAAAGATGAATAATCCATGTCAATATATTCCTAAAGCAAATTAAAAATTAGTGTTTATATAACTTTAAGCATAATATCATAAATAAATTATACATGATAACTTTAATTAAAAAATTCTCAATACACATAAGTTTTTTTAATACATATATTTGTTTGAAACTGGAATTAGTAAGTAGTAACTAAATTAAGTTAAAATTTTTTACATGTTGATAAGATGTGGGTGTGGATATATATGGACACAGAGATTGAGAAAGAAGGGATTGATCATGTGATGGGAAAAACACTGTTACTGAACTGTCATTAAATTAAGGATGGCCCCGACAGGGACGGTTTGGTAATATGCTATTATAAAACTGGGCGGTTAGGAAGTCAGTCTTCTCAGTTGTGTTCTTCTTCAACGTGCTTTACCAGCAAACACACTCCCCAAAGAGAAGAGAGAGAGAACATAACTACACAAAGCAAAGCATAGCGTGGCATAGGATAAAGAAAGGAACAAAGTAGAATCGCAAAACCAAAACAGAGCACCTCTGTTTTTATTCTATCTCTCTCTCTTCGCCTATTCTTCTTCTCTCCCACGGTGCCCAATTCCAAATTTCCTTACTTTCCAGCACCTTTGGCTGCCTCTTGAAATTCGGTTCCTGATTTTTGACATGGCTTTTTCTTGCTGAGTGCCAAGTTGGAAGATTTTTTTTGAAGAGTATATAAAACAATGACTTGGAAAAGCAGGGGAGACCTGCTTCCCAAAAGTGTCATGTCTAAAAAATGGGCAATTTTTCTCTGTATTGGAAGCTTCTGTGCTGGGATGGTTTTCACCAACAGGTATATCAATTCTATGTTCTTCTCTGTCTCCTTATTTTGATTGATAATTTTTTCAGAGCTTTCTGGATTCTGTTTAATCCTGTTCATCGTATATTTCCTGCTTCCAGATCTTTATAGTAAACGTCAAAATTCAGCTGGTTTTTAAGTGCTTGTTTAATTCATTACCTTTGGGGTGTGTGTTTATTTTTGTGAATATGCTTCCAGTTTTTATGAATTCAGTCTTTAAGTCAACTCTTACTTTCTCATCATACTTCAGTTTATGAAAACTCAAAGAAGAAGTGGAATGGATCTGAATTGGATTGTCATGAATGAATGATCCTATCCATTTCAATTTTCGGTTGAAATTTCCGTTTCTTGTTTAATATGATTGACTCCTAAATTCTAACGACACGTCAATTCTCCGCTCTCAAATAACACTCTGCCTCAGCTCAACATCTTTCAATTTCTGCTAACAAATTAGTCCGAGTCCAGTTTTCACCGTTGATATTCACGATCCTACTAGCAAGTTTACTTGAATAATTCTTCTTGTGAATGAAAAAGAAATCACTGGTTTGGTTTATCTTAGTTACAGCACACATCATTGTTTGTCATATCATTCTCACTAATCAATGGCGAAGAAGACCTGTGACATGTTATAATTGATTGACACTCTAAGTCTTTCCTATGGTAGTTGCAACTGAAGCACTTATTTTTATATTTCCAAGTTGGTGAAACGTTGAATGATAGACCTTTTATTTTTGGATCTGCTTTGTTATTAAATAGCGATGGTCCAACATATTTGGGGGTGCTTTAGTTTTTTTAATTGCATCTATTTTTGTCCTTGCACATCATAATGGACTCATGAAGGATCAATGAAAGCGTGGTCACTAAAGAAATTTAATTCAACGTTCATAGTTTATATAACAACTTGACATATTTATTTCTTCTCAGATTCTGATTTGACCATAATGCATCATGTTTATGTACCTACTGCGGTACTTTGTTACACAGTTATTGTGGTGCTTTGCTTATACGAAATTTAACTGTATAGCAGGATATGGACTATACCTGAACCTAAAGGACTTGGACGGACAACAGCTATGGAAGCTGAAAAATTGAATGTAGTTTCAGAGGGTTGTAATTCAAGAATTGTAAGCATTTGTTACATTTTTCCCCTGCTTGATCAGTTTTAATAATTACATATAGCTTCAATTTATTGTTTCGGCTATGATGTAAATCCTGTGAAATTCATGTGTTTGTGTGCTTGTCTCCCTTAGTTGCAAGAGAAGGAAGTGAAGCGTGAAACTAAAGGCATCTATAGAGAGGCTTCCAAGACACAAAATGCCATACAGTAAGTTATACTTATCTTACCATTGGTAGTAATTTTATTTTAATTTTTTGTTGTTGTTTTCATAATAAATATGTGTAACTGAATGGAATGTAGAACCCTTGATAAGACTATTTCAAACTTGGAGATGGAATTAGCAGCTGCAAAGGCAGCTCAGGAGTCTATAAGAAGTGGTGCTCCAGTACCAGAAGATGTCAAGATGAGTGAATCATCTGGTAGGAGAAGGTACCTAATGGTCGTAGGAATCAACACTGCTTTCAGCAGCAGAAAAAGAAGAGACTCAGTTCGTGAGACATGGATGCCACAAGGTTCATAATTTCATGATTTCCTTTCTTCCCAATTATTTTTTGTTAGTACTTCTTTTGTATGTATATATATTTTTTCTAGTTTCTTATAATGTGTTCTTGTGATAAAATGGTAAATAGGTGAGAAGAGAAAGAAGCTAGAGGAAGAGAAGGGCATTATCATCCGATTTGTAATTGGTCATAGGTGCATATCTCAGCTCTTTTTCAAGGATTATATAGCATAAATGCCAACTCTATTGTTTTTATTTTAGTCTCAGTTGCAAATGCCATCGTTTTATTGTCTTTATGCATCCAACTTGTATCATATATTAATTGATACAAACACCGTGTGGTTCATTTGTTAGTCATATTTATATTGAATTAATTGTAACTTGAGCTTTTTGGTTTATCCTTTCTTATACCAGTGCCACATCAGGGGGTATTCTAGACAGAGCTATTGAAGCAGAAGATAAGAAGCATGGAGATTTTCTGAGACTGGTAATGGTCCTCTTTGTCTTACTGCGGTTTTTGCCCCAATCTCCCTTCACTCAAAATAGCATGATCTCATTTATTTAAAGGAAAAATTAAAAGAAATGCAACATTTTTCAAATCTGAGTGCTTTGATTCTGCAGGATCATGTTGAAGGATACCTTGAATTGTCAGCAAAGACAAAGACCTACTTTGCCACTGCTGTTAACTTATGGGATGCTGACTTCTATATCAAAGTTGATGACGATGTTCATGTAAATATAGGTATTTAAGCTGACTTCTATTGTTCATGTGATTAATGTTGTAGGATTCTTTAAACTGTTCCACATGGATTCTTGTTTCATACTATGCATCAGGTCTTTTGTATCACTAAAACATTCACTACTTTTTCAGCCACACTAGGACAAACTCTAGTGAGACACCGATCAAAACCACGGGTGTACATTGGATGCATGAAATCTGGGCCTGTTCTTTCTCAAAAGTGAGGATCTTTTTCTTTTATCCTTCTACTTTTTGATGAAAGCGTTGTAAACATGTACACTTCTTTCACTTCTATCTTCTTACTTGCCCAATTTCTTGCAGAGGGGTAAGGTACCACGAGCCAGAATACTGGAAATTTGGAGAGGCTGGAAACAAGTACTTCCGTCATGCCACTGGACAGTTGTACGCCATTTCAAAAGATCTAGCTACATACATTTCAAATAACAAGTGAGTGTTATATGTCACTTGTATGGGGAAAAAACAATTCAAAGAAAATTTATGGCTTGATGAAAATTTTTTGATCCACAATCCACATGGCTCATATGTGTGTGTCTTTGTCTCAGGCACGTTCTCCACAAGTATGCCAATGAGGATGTGTCACTAGGCTCTTGGTTTATTGGACTTGATGTGGACCACATAGATGATCGAAGACTCTGCTGTGGTACACCACCAGGTGAAGATTTTTCCCACAATTATATATGATATTGACCTGTATAAGTTAATGATTGGTATCACCAAATCATTATTCATTTGGTTAGTTTATTGTTAATCAATAACGGTCTACATTTTCATGTTCATTGTGGCAGATTGTGAATGGAAAGCACAGGCAGGCAATGTTTGTGTTGCTTCATTTGATTGGACTTGCAGTGGAATTTGCAGGTCTGCTGAAAGGATCAAAGAGGTCCACAAGAGATGTGGGGAAGGTGAGAAAGCTTTATGGAGTGCCTCTTTCTAGAGGCATGGCGGCTAAGAGTTCCTCTAACTCAGGAGGAAAGAACCACCATAATGAAACTAGGCTGCAAGAATCTTCCTTTTCTTTTTGCATAGTTTTGGGGAAGTATAGAGAAATTTTCATTTTACTATAGAGCAGGAGAGAGAAAGAAAGAGGGGATTGACCATGGTGGCTGCCATAATAGGAAGCATCTGATAGTCCATCCCACCAATTCTTTGATGCTTGAAGGGCACTCTGTGTGTTAATAGTTCCATACCTATCAAGCTCCTAATAAATGTAGATATAGATTTGGTTGGATGTTGCAGTTTTTTCCCTTTCACTTTTTAGTTCCTCACATGTAATACCACAAGAGCAAATTTACAAAACTGACCACTTTTTTTCTGTCTTGTTAAATATACACTATAAACTCCAAACATAGAATACATTAAATGGTTCTCAAGGTATAAATGGAAAATACCAAAACCAAGTTCCTACTTGGCCATTGCCCATTCAAACCTTTGAATTCCCATGAATGGAAATACCTAAACACATTGGACCTTATATCTATGGATTTCCTAACTTGCTTGAAGTACCTTTTTGTAAGTCATGAAGTCACTTAAGACTGTTCCCTAGGAGATTCTTTAGGTGTTGAAAATTGCAAGCAATGGTTTGAAACAAATAAAATAAACATATGGTGGAGTTAGGTACAACAATGGGATGTGACAATGGATGAAAAAACTAAACAAGTCTTTCTTTTTTGCTGGTCAACGATTTAGAAAAGTCCAAAGTGAGAAAATTACAAGTTTAGGGATTTTGTTCTATGCACTCACCAAAATGGTGGGCCCAACTACCCTATCCAAGAGACATGGTACAATTAGTAATGAAGTACTATTAATTGTTTGATTAAATTAAAACCCTAGCCGTAAAGAAAGGGGCAGAAAATGTAGTTGAAGACTTCAAGTTGCAACTATCACTTTCCTTCTGGTAATCACTTTCTTAGGAACAAGGTAAAAGGAGCCTCTTCTGACTGTGCCAAGAACACACATAGGGTAATAAGAAAATTGATGTTATTATGGTACAATTTTACTGCAGCAAGTACATAACTCATGTGCAGAACCTAATATTTAATTACTAAACAAATGCTCCTAAAAGATTCCTTAACAACTTGACCATGCGTCCCACATACTCAAAACAATGTTTTGTAAAGGAGATTAAAAGACAAAAAGGGAAAAAACTATGATCATGACTTAGTAATGGCATGTGAATTTCTGAACGGGGATAATAATGAAGCAACGGAAAATAATAGAAAAAAAAAGGATTTGTAAGATAATTTTTTCTTTCCTTTACTAATAAGTGATTCTAGTAACTAAATCATATGACTGCTTTAATTAGGCTTAAAATATTTCCACAAAAGTTATAAAGCAAATGACTATCCAATTTAATAACTATATGTTCAAAGAATCCAATTTAGCTGAGTGTGTATTAAGTTTAGACCATCAAGCTTTTGTAAAATGAATTTAACTATAAGTCAGTTCAAAGTATTAATATTTTATTTTTGAGTTTTATCTTGAAAGTTATTTTTTGATGACACTTGATATAAAATTGTCTAGTTAATACAACATTATATATTTTTTATTTGTGGATAGATCCATTTAACAATAATAAATATAACTCTAAAAATTGAAAAAATAATTTTTAAGAAGGGCTGATATAACTTCACATGCCCTTTGTAAAGAACCTAATTAACCTATTGAAATAATTTTTTTTACTTTTTAAATTATTTGGTTCCTACAAAGAAAAAAGGACTGACAATTTCACATGTCCTTTTTATCATATTTATTATTTTACATATCTTTTTCTTTTCCAAGTTTTCCTCTCCTGAGAATTATATAGATTTAATAGGTGTAAAAAGGTGTATTCCATTTTGTAAGTATGCTTCTTTTGTAATAATATTTAAATATATTTTTAGTTTATGCGTTGGAGGAGTTATTATTATTATTTTTCACTTTCATGATATTTTGGGGTGGTTTATATCTCTAATTATTTTATAGCAGGAGGGGGCGAGTAATTTTTATTCCCACTATTTTTTTCTTAATTTAATATTTTTGATGGTTAACTCACTTTAAATTGTAAAATGAAAAAAATAAAAAATTAGATACAAAGTAATTTTACTAAAGTTATTTTTAAAATAATTTCTTTCATCCCCATTTTAAAATGAGGTGGATAAAATTAAAAAAAAAACATAAAAAGAAAAGATTGAATTGTATTTAAATTTTCTTTTGCTAATCATTTTTATAAACACATTCAGAATAGAGACCAATACTTCATCTTTTGTTGGAAACAACTTCTTATACCATCTTCAAGGTCCAAAACCAAAAGCTTCTGGCTGCGAAAAGATACGAGAATAAAAACATTTAATATATATATATATATATATATTCATTTTATTTATTCAATATGAAATCCTCTTATTCCTTGTCATCATTAAAAATTTTACTAAAATCAATAGGAATTTTTTTTATTATATATTAAATATATTCTTTAATAAAGTCACTTTACATTGACAATTTTTTTCTCATCATATTTTCCTTAGGCAACCATCCTAACTAGGCCTCTAATCATGTTGCACCTAACTAAACTCAATTGCATTTTTAAAGTTGGGCTGGATTGTTTAGAGCATCCAATTTTAGAAATGGGTTGAATATCAAGTTTATCATAAATTTGAAACTCAATGAAACAAACTGAACTCAACTACATAATATTATAATAAAAATATTATTTGTGTCGTAATTCTCTATAAAACTAATTTTATTTTTATCATATTAATATTATTTATAAATAGGTTATAAATATTGCATTTACCTGGTAAATATTAAGAAATATTTAAAATAATTATTTTAAGATTTTTTATTAAAAGATGATAATATTTTAAAATTACTTAATCATAAGACTTTACTCAATCTAACCTAATAATATTTTGCTTAAATTGAATCATGCTGTTAAATTAAAAAGGTAAACCCAACTCAACACAATAAAATTTAATTAAATTAGATAAAAAAAAATTAAACCTTTCTCAGCCATGCCTACTTATATCCCTAATACGAAGAAGTATTGCTTTATTAAATCCCTCTTTTGAATGTATATAAATTAAAAAAAAGTTCATAAAAGTTTAATATTAATTATTATCAAATAAGACAAATGTCCAAATCAAAAGGCTATACTAGATAGGGAAGAATAAATTCATAGATAATATTTTGATACTATATATCTAGATTTGATTTTTTTCCAAGACACGTCAATGTCCGCTACCTAGTTTTCATGTTTATTCCTTCTTTCTTTTCATGACTTTTAATGTAGGAAATGAAAGTTGTTTAATTTTGTATTTTGTTATAAGCTTTCAGAGATTATATCATATAAGCTTTGAAGCTTATATATTAAATAAGCTATTCATCTTTACCTGGCTATCCATCTTCATAGGGTTTTAATAAGGACTAGTTTTGTCACTTTTAACCGAATTTCATACTTCTTTTCTTGTTATTGTAAAGAATAAAGGCTTATAATATGAATCAACATAAAAGAATTTGGAATGGGTAACATGTTGCAATTAAAGATGACAAATGAATTCTTTTAGGTGAGTATGGTTCAAATTCGTCTCAATTTTGATAAATAAATTTTATATTAATTAGATATGAGTCATATCCAAATTCTGTCATAGATAATTCTTATATTAATTAGATATAAGTCTTATCCGATTTTTTTAAATTGAATATGAAAAAATAAAATAATATATATATATATATATATATTTATCTTCATCTCAATATCCATTTCAATACTTATTTTCATCTTCATCCTATTCTTATTAAAATTATTAAAATACCTCTAATTTATTAGATAACCAAAAATTCTTATATTAATTTTGTTTAATCCTTAGTTTTCTTTTATTGACAATAAAAAATATATTAAATAAGAAGTACAATAGATGTTTCTATCTTATACAAGACAAACAAAAAGAAATAAAAAAATCTAAAACTGTTCAGAATATTTTTTTTATGATTAGTTTTTTAACTTATTCATATATCATATATTTAGATATTTTTACTCTTTTTTAT
>Ga0123340_1005023_pt1 | contig 12558 bp, 7 predicted proteins | sample SirMexnodulemix_FD_89961 | JGI IMG/M metagenome (GOLD analysis project Ga0123340, IMG submission 89961) | Root nodule microbial communities of legume samples collected from Mexico - Siratro Mexico nodule mix | ecosystem: Host-associated > Plants > Roots > Nodule | place: Mexico: Nepantla... | reverse complement strand
GAATTTTTATTAATTTAAAATTAAATGAATTTTTTAAAATATACATATGAGAAAGAAAGAGAAACATGAACTTTTTTTAAGTTGGTTGTACTCATCTAACGTATGATTAATTGAGCGTGTGAGGAAGAGAAAAAAAAGTTATTTAATAAATAAATTAAAAAATAAAAATAATAAAAATATTATTGATATATTAAAAATTTGTTAAGCAAATGAAGCACTTTATATATTTATATAATAGAAGAAGCAATTGCCCTACTAGATAAGTGGTTCTTATCATGACCAATGTAAAAAAATCCCATAATAGTATCATATTTGATTATGGGTTTTTTTTTTCAAAGCTTTTTTATTTGTAACAAAGGAATAAAATTGTTATTAAATAATTAATAAAAAATAAAACAATATTATAAGGAAAAAAAATCTATCATTTTTCTCTTTACTTGTTTTCAATCAGACAATTTTTGCTTTCACTATATTTCTTACCTATTTTTCTTTCATTCTTTTATTTTTCATTCATTTGTTCTCTTATATTTCTTTCCTCTCTATCAATCATAGGTAAAATGAAATAAGTTTAGTTTAATTACGTATTTGGTCCTTCAATTTTTTTTTTGATTTCAACTTGGTACTTTTATTTTTAAGAAATTCAATGATATCCTCATATTTGTAGTTAGACCTTAGTACTTTTATTTTTAAGAAGTTCAATGATATCCTCATGTTAAATTTCTACGTGCTAATGTGTATTTTCACAATGATATTTGTAGTTAGACCTTAGTACTTTTATTTTTATATTTACTTAATGTGTTATTTGTTGTGGTCTACCATGCATGCTTTGTTTATTTTTTTTAATTAGTCATATTTTCTCTTTTCCGCACTTTACGTTGTGAAATGTTAACTATTAAGAAATGTGTTCTTTGTAATATATGTTTGAGATTTGACTAATTAAGATAATTTTTTATGCTTCATAATACTATCATCACATTCTTTTTAAGATGTTGCCAGTTACTATTTTAATATGGAAAAAGTTTGTGAATAGGTAACAGTTATAGTACGATTTGAACTAATATAGTAATATAGTATACATTTGCTCACGATCTATTTGTGTTTGTATTGTTAGTCTCTCAACAACAAAAAAATGTTAAACATAATTAATTATAGTTCATTAAAATAATTATTTATAATTGAAATTTTTATTTTAAATTCAAATTTTTATATTTAATACATTTAATGATAATCAAAATTAATATATATTAAAAAGTTGAATGATAAATTCAAATTATTATTTTTATTTTATTATATTATTTAAATATATGGTAGGTAAAACTAAGAACCCTAAACCCTGAACCTTCTTCTTCCCTCTTTAAGGCATTTCATTTACTTCTCATTCACTCACTCGTACCATTCTAAACCCTCACACATTTCTCTAACCTTTCGCCACCAGACTCAACCATGCTTCGCATAGCATCAAAGTTATCATCAAGAGCTTCTTCTTCTTCTTCCTTTGCTCTCACCGCAAACCCATTTCCCACTAAACTCTCTCCTCTTCCCACTTCATCGTTCCGACCGTTTACCATCGGCTTGGAATTAGAGGACCACATGGTCGTAGGCGATGCCATTAAAATGATCAACTACGCCCTTAGGCAATGGAGGTCCGAAAGATCACGTGAGTTTTTTGATCAAAAACCGTGTTTTTCGGCAACCCATTTGTGTGTTTCGGCCTAAGTTTATGTCTTTTTGGCTTTTTCGGGTGGGTTTCTTTAGTTGGGGCGTTTCGGATGGGTTTGACTGTGTTGAGGCACTGCATGAACAGTGAGTTAACTGAGGGCAAGGATCCTAAGCGCGAGAATTCGAAGGGAATGGCTATGCTTGCTACGTCCTCGATTTTGTATGAAAGGTATTCCTTTGTGATTGTTTTGTTGTGTTGATTGGTGTTATGGTTGTTATGTTGGAGAATTTTGTGGGTGATTGTTTGAACTCATTAGAGATATCTTTTCTGTTGACTTCAGAGGAGAGTTAACTGAAGCAATAGAAAAGCTCGAGGATGTTCAAGAATTAACCAATTCTTATTTGGGTGTTAGAGGTAATTTCTTTGTTTTTTTCCATCCTTTGTGCTGGTTACTGCTATTGTTCGTTAGTATATATTCTTTTTCTTATTATTATTATTATTATTATTATAGAAATGATATCACATTCTTTCTACAGCACTTGTGAGAATCACAAAATTGTGTGGGCTGCACTCTTTATTTAATTAACCCTACCTATGATTCTGTAGTTTTCAACTAATTTTGACCAATAGCAAGGAGTGTGTTAGAAAGGGTGTATTATAGTGTACGCCACTAACACTTATTATTTCATCACTTTTGCCAATGATTTTGAGTCATATGTTGGGTTTTTGTTGTAGTTGCTGCTCTTGAAGCTCAGGCTGGGCTTTATTTAGAGTTGAGGCAGGTTGGTATTTGCTGAACAATTGTAAAATATTTGGCTTCTTTCTGCAGCACTATTCTTGTTTATTCACTTTTTTCTGTGTAGGATGATTTGGCAGCAGCGGTGGCTGACAAGTGCATGAAGGTTGTGGAGAATCAACGGCAACATAAAGATTTTGTGTTTCAAAGAAAAGATTTTGAGGCTCACCTCATACGTGCTAAAGCACTGAAAGGGCTGATTGAACTTGCCAAGGGCAATGTTGACGCAGGTTCTGCTAAAGTTCTATTTGCTTATTGTCGTTGTTACTTGTGATGGTGCTTATTATGTGCTTGATGCAGCTGAAGCTTTCTTCGACAAATCTCTCGATCAGAAGTTTTGGGATGGTATCTCCCTCCTATTCACAAGGTACTGTAGCTGACATTTTTCAACACCGGATTGATGTTTGGATTTGTAGGTACTGCTGGTCTATCATATGCAAAATTCCTACATAAAATCCAGGACTATTCAAGGGCAAAACAAGTTTACCGAGATGTTGTACAAGGTGCTATTCAAATAAAAAGGGTTGGCAATCCATACTTAGCGGCTGGCAACATGAGTGTGGATGAATTAATTATAGGGTCCTTCTGTGCTATAGGACAGCTTGAAGCACATATGGGGTAGGTTTAATAATAATTTCTGTTGGGTTTTCCTTAGCCGTGCTGCTACCTTCCTTTTTATGTTAGTCTTGAGGTGTTTATAAGCCACTAATAACTATTGTTTCAGTGATTTCTACTGGGCAGAGCATCAGATGGCAGAGGCATTGTGTAAGGCAGAGGAAGCCTATGGAGGTGACTTTTCCATTCCGTTTGTCTCACCTCAGCTTTTATCATTGAGCTTAATAATGGGATGGTGACTAATATATGGTGGCTGTCTATTTGTTGAAGACTCTAAGCATCCAACGGTGGGGGTTGTATTAGCAAGCACAGGTCTTATGTATAGGCGTAAAGCAATTCAGGAACATTCAAGTGCGCTGTTGATTCAAGAGGTTATTACTCTCCAATATATGAATTGTCAACAACAAATTTAATCAATTTTTAACTTAAGCAAAGGCTCACGTTTTACTGTGTTCTCAATCTAAAGCATTGGTGCTACGAAGTGAAATCTATTTCTGCTGCTATGTACAATTAATATTATTTGATTTAACAAATTGATTGACTTAGTTTGGTCTTGAGTGTCATGCCGGTGATACTGTTTTTGTAAAAGAATTTGAAAATTTTGTATGAATGAGCATATTGGGGATACAAATTTAGATGCATATTTAACTTACCTGGTTATTGTAGTCTGCTACTTATAACACATTGCCTGCTTAAATTATTTAGCATTACTTAACTCCGTTTTCGTACCTAATAATTGATCACCAACAAGTTTTATTTAATTCAGACAATAATTATAATTGGATAAAATCATTGACAGGGCCTCTACCGTAAAGTGATGGATATTTTGAAAGTTCCATCAGAGGAAACCGAGACTGAAGGTAATGTTGTTGTGCCATTTGATTCCAGACATCCATGTAGCGACTATAACATATCTACCTACACATAATGAAGGCATATTGAAACCAAACTTTCTTTGTGTGTAGGTGCTGCCCAATTCGTAGATAGAAGTGATATATCTGCTCTTGCAAGAGGTATGTCAGATTCTTTAATTCTTTACAGTACTATAATCTAGGATGTTAAAACCTGATTAAAGTGTGTTGGAGTATTTCAAAAAGATTGTTATTTTAAAATGAACAAGTCTTACATTTTTCCTTGGAGGAAAAGTCTTGGAAGAGTGTACAGGTTAACATTTACATTGAGCGTACAAAAGCCTATGAATATTTAAAGCAAATGTTATACTGATAAATTGTTTACTCCAGCGGGCATGTACAAGGCGTAGTGATCCTTTGATCTTGCTGAAATTAATTTAATTTTAGTGTTCAAAATTATCTTACATAAAATTTCGCAGAATCTTTAACCTATCTTATCTACAAATGTTAAATTTTGGCAGAATGTTTAAATATCTTATCTCTCCGTGGCCGTTGTGTTTAGAATGCTGTCTTCGATTTTCTTCCAAATTTGATCATATGCCAGATTTAAGTTCATCCTTGAAAAATGACTTCCCCATTTAATATATCCAATAACACTTCAATCACTGAAATTGGGAATTTATCCTGAATGATGATGCTAGTTAGGGCCCTGTATCAATACAAGTTCCAACTCCCATTTTTATGTTTAAGGTTGATGGGCTATAAGATGGGTTGTTACTTGGCTGAATCTTCTCTGTTGCTGACATCTTAACATGAATCAATCAATTTCTGCCTTGTTTAATAATGGGGATGTCACTATGGACGAGTATTTGTAATTTAGGGCCATCATTGACATTAATAGAGTTATTTTGCCTTGAAGAGGGTAATATTTACTAATGACAACTGTTTTACGCCATTGTACATAATAACCTCCTTTCCTTCACTCCTATCAGACCTTACAATTAGCAAATTACACTGGTGATCTTGGCAAACGTGTCTATAACCAACATGTCTATTGCAGTGAAAGCAGAGCTCATACTGCAACTTGTCCTTCAACCACTTGTTGAGAAGGAAGTGAAATCCCGTAACGTGCCAACCATTACCACTTGGCACCATCCCACCAGTTCTGTCTTTATCTCTGTTTTACAATCTAGAGTCAATAGATGGTGGTGACATAAGAACAGATGTTGTCTTGTTTATATTTTTTGTCAGCCCCCTGAACATAAATGCAATGTTTACATCCTTAACTGGGCTTGGTCTCATTGTTTGTGATCATGTTGGTGGCACTACTCAACCTGATCTTGCCCCATTAATGCTGTGTTCAGAAAGCAGTTTAGATCCTGTTCAAATGATTTTTTACACGTTTCAATGCTGAAACATAGAAGGAAGTAAAGTATTGATGTGTTGTGTTGAACATTATGGGTTGGAAAACACGCACCAAGTTGTTGTACCTTTCATCCACTCTATGTGCCATTACTGCTCTGAGGTTGGCTGCTTGGTGTAACTGTACCTTGATCTTGATATTTTCTTGGAGATCATCAAGCAACTCAAGTTTCACAATATACATCCACACTCCCCTCTACCTAGGACCCATGGGAATTTCATATGGATTCTTAAATTAGTTGTATGAACTCACTGCCACAGGGCTTCTATCTGTGTCCTTGCTTCCAACCATTGTAACTAGTTGATTGCTCTTCCTTCGAAGCAAACTGCACCTCCTGTAATCAACTATAACGATTCTCGCCAGTAAAGCATGGACCTTCAACCTCCCAAACCAATCATTTCCTCTGCCTCTTTTCCAGTTCAGCATACTTTCTAGTAATTGTCTCCATCCGCTCTTGACCATCTATTTCTCAGTAACTCAGCTAACATGTCTTTCAATCCTTTGAAACTGTTGATCACTGTCCTTGCATACATTTTCCATTGCCTCTACCCTTCCTTCTATCTCCGTCAATACCATTCAGGTTCCCAAGATTGAAGAGTTCTAGTGCCAAATTGATGGGAACTGTATAGATAGGAAATAGATCTAATCCAAGCTCCAAGTTATGGGCCAATATGTCAGAAAATCCTGGAACGGAAAACTGCTCAAGGAAAACAGCCACAACAAATAAATACTTCCTAAAAAGAATGTGACAAAAGTCTTATAAGCATCGGAAGCATTTAGCATATGGAACATAGAATCTAGAAAAAAGTTGAATCTCGTCGTTTCAAATCATGAAAAGCTCATGAGAAACTTCACTCAATGATTTGAATTACAAGTTCACAAGAAGAGTTGATGGATGACTATCTATAAAGCAACGAGGATAGAAGAGGTCTTAAAAAAGAAGACTCTACTACATTGGAGAGTAGAATATTTGGAGTTTTCTTTCTTCTTAGTTTTGTATAGATTGTATAGGTGTATATTTTTCCTTGTAATTGTTGGATTTTATAGAGGTATACGTTGGCTTGTTTTTGGGCTAGCTTTGGGCTTCCATAAGGCCTTGATCGCAAAGACCCACTCATGGAGAAAACAATTAAATTTCAGCCAAGCCTTGGAAGAAGAAAAGCATGGAGCATGAAGTCCCACATCACCTAGAATAGGCCATTTTTAGTATATTTTGGGTGTTCTTTCTCCTAGCCTCGGATGTCCCAAATTGTGCCATTTAGTCCCACTTCGAAATGGCCAAGCTTGCAAGGGGAGCTAGATCATCTATACATAGAACCCCTTGCACCATGTCTAACTCACCTTGAATTGAATGAGAATTGAGTTAAGCATTTTTTTCTTGATCTTTATCTTTGAGGTCGTTAAAGGAGTACTTCTCCTATTATTTTCAATCTCTCTAAATCTCTCCTAAAGTTTCTGTTGGAAGGTTTAGAGAAAGGCTCCATCAAGAGTAGAATCGAATATGGGATAGGAAACTAAGAACTAGAACATATAAGAAATGAAATTAAGAAGAACATTATAACTAAACAATAACAATACATGAATGGAATCTAGGAGGTAAGATTGAATCGAAAATTGTACTTGAGAAGCCTTCCTCATCCATGATAAGCATCATAAGTTGAATCATCACTTGACTCCTAGGAACGTAAGATAAGATTCTAAAAAGACTGAATCACTCTCACTTCTCTAATTCTCATAAAACTCAATGTTTTTGTACATTGGAGTAGCCATTCAAGGCCAAACTCAGGCCGAGAATTAATTCAAATTCAAATCCTAGATCTAGATCAATGACTGAGATTTGGTCTATGCTTAGCATGCTTGAGTTACATTTTCCATGCTAGTGTCACATTTGCCATGCCTAGTCTACTCCCTTGACTTTAGCTTGCTTTGCCCAAGAATTGCTTGTGCTTACAATGGACTCATGATTTCAAAATGCTCCTTGTTTCCTTATCTTCCAATGTCACCCCCTAGCTTTGTTGGGCTTAATTGGCCCGACTACAACCTAAGCTGAAAAACACTATTTGCTCCTGTTTACAAATAAAAGGAAAAGATAAATCCTACATATTATGAGTCCAAGAAAAATGCAACATAGAGAAACTAAACTATTATTTTTGAGAGCAAGAACATATTTTTTTATCATGCTCCTTGTTATCCTTCTTGAAATGTTGTCTTCTCGGTTTCTTTCTTTATCTTCATTCATGCACCCATCAAAGTGTCAACCTTAAGAAACAGTAAATACAAGCCAAAGGAATGACTAGTCCTCACTGAATCACATTGTAATGTTCAATTTTAAGGCCCAGTATGTGCATGCTTGTAGATTATTCTGACTTGTCTGAATGTATGTTATAGGTGCATATGCAGAAGTACTCAGTGTCCAAGAAGATAGAAAGGCTGAAGGAGAGAAGTTGAAGAATTTGGCTGAGTCTATATGGCAACACCCCAAGATGTCTCTTGCTGATGCTCTGGACGGAGAGACGAATATCATAGATACTAGAATTAGTAGGATTATTTAAATTGGTTCAAATTCACGGTACCCTTTTGCTGCTACAGGTTCTAGTCGTAATCGATTTTATATGTTTTTAATTTGATAATAAATAGCTAATTTATGTAATATTTTATAAAATTATCTTATGAAAAGCTTTGTGCTGTACAAGCCATGCTTAGAATTATCGATCTATAATGTAAAGTAAAGCTAGTTAGAAATCTTGTTAATCTATAACATTGAAGTAAAGCTGTTACAAGTCTGAATTATGCAGGTTACTATTGATTCCTTGTTACTTCTGAAATTTGATACGTCGTGGTTATTAATATCAACCATGGCTTTCAATTATTTTGCTTAGCTTTTAGTTTGTTGATCTGAAAGGCCGTATTTGGAAGGCTGCGATTACCAACTAAAAAATAGAACTAAATATGACTCGAGGTTCAGTTCATTTTTCAAGACAGTGAAGCTGAAGATGTTATATGAACCTTTTCGATGGTACCAGGTATGAACTGCTATGTTACCGAGGTTGAAGTGAATATTTTCCTCAAGAGAAGTGAAATTACAAATTTTAATTGACGACAATGATTTTATATGTAAGAACATTAATAATTGATATTGTTACTACTGATTTAGTGGGTGTTTGGAAATGTGGTGGGTCACATTGAAAAACCAAGATGATATAAAGTTATACTTTTGTGGTGAAGAATCGCAATGTGGATTCGTAAAATTTATTTTATAATCATTTTTAATTCAAAAAGATAATATAAAATTCTCTTCAAAATATAAATTTGAAAAGAATAGTTATCTACTTTTTAAGTAGAAGTTTGAAAAAAATGGTTGGTTTAGTTGAAAAAGCCAGGACAACGCTTAAAACTACTTTTTAGTGGTAGAAATATATATTTTTAATATAGTAATTTTGCAATTTTCGTTACCATTCCAAGTACATTGAATAAAGGTATATAATAAATTAGACGTAAAAGACATGCTTAAATAAGTTTTACGTTATTCATAACTGGATTTTATTTTTAGTTTTCAATAAATTTTTCTTTTAACTTGTGTGTATCTAATAAATAAACATTTTTGTTCAAGTCCTTATATAAAATATTTATTTGTATTTATTTTAATCTTTCAAATATTTTTTTTTATCATAACAAATATTACATTATACGTTGAATATCATATCAATATAAATAATAAAAGACTTAATATTAATCATTGATCAACATTAAAGATCGTCTAGACGTGAGAGCACTTAATAGACTTGTAAGTAGTACAACTGACAGGTAACACAAAAAACTTAAACAAAAATGATTATAGCTTCTAATTTTAAAAAAAATTATTAGATATTCAAAGAAAAATTGATTTGGAAACCAAACCTTTATTTGCCTAAAATAATATTGTTATCCCCTCATAATCAAATAGTTAAATCTAAAAAGAATAATATTATCCACTTATCTTTGTAGAAGTCTATATAGAGTTAAAATTTAAAGGGAAAATTATCTACTCATACATGAACTCGTGATTTTTATCAAATAATTATATTGACAGTTTTTTTATAAAGATTTTTTGGGCAGAAAAATAGGAACAAAATTGAAAAAATTAGTCTTTCATAAGCTATATTAGCTATACCAAACAAATTTATAAAAATTCTCCTATACAATTTCCTTAAATTTTATTTTAACTTATTCATAAGTTAATTTTAGTTTATAAATGAGTTAAAGAAATGTTAAAAAGGTGTTGGATTAACGTTTAGTACCTACGTTGAATTTAATGAATATACAAACACAACCACACAAGCAAACACTAGTAAAAAATGTCTGAATGGAATTAAGCACGGAGAAAAGTAGTTAAATATGAACTCAGACCAAAGATGAAGTAATTCATGAAGGGATATTTGTTTAATTCACCACAATAGAAGGTACAAAAGTTCATTGGACCTTGGGCTAAGTGCTTAAGAACGTCTTCATTGGAAGACTTATATTATAAGGTTTTAATTTAATTTTAGTAGATTCTACTATCTCACGTCACTTTATCAATATTTTATTAATTATTTATTTAGTTATTGGTAGAAATATATATTTTTAAGATAGAAAAGTATCTTTTTATCCTTATGATCCTGAATATTATTTTTATACTATGTTAAGATACTTCAATACAAAAATATTATAAAATCCAAGTCTTAATCTTATAATTTAATATATAATCTCTGTAATGAAAATACTCTAATATGTGATATAACTCAATTAAAAGAGCAATATAGTTATGATCGTGAAGAAAATCAAGTGTGGAGGATTTGATTTACTCTAATTTGAAAAAAATTAAATAATAATGTCAACATACTAGTTGCAAAATAATCAGTGATGATATTTTAACTGTTAAATTGTATGGGTATTGTTTTTACATATTTTACAATTTTGGATAAAATTTAAAAAGTCATATACATTAAAAACATTATAAGTGTTAAATATGGGTTAACGTTATTAGTATGCAGTTGGTATGAATATTTCTAGACTCAGTTTGTATAAGTAAGATCTCAAGTCCCAAGTTTATAAATGAAAAAAACGTGATTAGGAGTAGATATTTCACTAAACGTGGTTAGTCAGATTTTTTTTATTACTATCAATAAGAGTATGTTAACCTAACTTTGATTGAAATATCATCAAAATAATTTTACTAAATTTGATTCTTTTTTAATTTAAAAGACCAAAATATATTTACCTTAGAATAAAATCATGATTAAACAAAATATTTATCTATTACCAACACGATGTCTCAAAATTGAAGGTGTGAATAACTTAGTTAATAGCTTGCCATGCAGTTTCGAGTTCCATTTACCAAGAATCGCATCATCCACTATCAATGGCATTGCTCAAGTATACCCAAGAACATCAAAATACAATATGACAAATATTTTCAAATGACATGGCAATTTGAAAATTTGTCCATGAAACCATAAAAAAGAAGTTGAAATTGATGTATATATGACAGCATTTACTGGCAAAATGTTCAGAGAGGAAGGTTAAGGCCTTTGCCAACATCAACCCCAATCACCTGAAGTATTCCCTTGTTTATTATCTGCAAAATCACACAATTAATAACCAAACTCACCACCAATGCTTATGCTGAAAGAAACAATGCTAAATCAAGTTTCAAAATAAACCATTCCCCATTTCATTCTACCACCACATTTTTATCAATTCAAAATCATGTGAAATGCATAGCAGTTAAAAATGAACACATAAAATTATACTCACAAACTCTACAACAAAAACTCCAATGATTCCAATCATGCAAGCTCTAGAGTTCCATATTTCTGCAGTCCTAGTGAACCCAAGAAAAGGGGGCTTAAATTGCGGCTGAACTTTCGGAAATTCCACCTGAAACAACCACACAAACATGTTCATAATCACCAACAACATAAACAAAGTGAGAAAAAAATAACAACAAATAAAAAGTGCCAAAAGAAATATCATGACATAAGAAGTAAAAGAAGAGTTTTTTACACCAGCAGGGGGCTTCACTGCACGTACAACGAGGGAAACCCTCTTGGGTCGATTCAAAGAACGATTTTGAAGCAAAAAAAATTGATTTTTTGGAGAGTTGATTGATGGGGTGGTTGCAGGTATGAGTGATGACAGCAAAGTGGTGGATGAAGTTGCCATGGCTATGGTTTACAGGCACAACCAGTGCTTGATCCTGTGGCTTATCAACTCCTTTTTTCTGTTCCTATTTGCTCTTGTTTTTGTGTGGTTGAGATTGGAACAAGTGGGAGTGAAAAAGTGTGTACGTGTAACAATAAGTGTGGTGGGTAATGCTATCCATGCTTATATCTATTTATTCTTCAGGTTGACAATTTGATTTTAGGATAGTCTAATTTGGAATGTGAAATAGGTTTATTAGTGTGGGAAAAATGGTTGGAATTTAGTTTTTGAAGACTGGAATTTTGATTGTATTTTAATTCTTTTTTAACTTTTTTTTTTGTTAATTTTTGATAAAGAAATTGGAAAACTTCATCCAAAATTCTGCTTCTCAATAGCTGAATTCGAAGTGAGTTTCTGACATTCGATTTTACATTTGAAAATTCTGTTTTCAAAAGTCTAAATTTTGTTCCACGACATTGTTTATATTTGAGAATTTGATTTCCTGGAAACCAATTTTTTAAGAATTGAATTCTCAATGTAAACAATAAATATTTCTATTATGATCAATAATTTCGGTATAACTTCATTTCTTAATTTTCTTTTTTAAAATGGATTCATCGTGGAAAAAAAAAAATATTTGACTTTGATTCTTCAAATTATAATCAAAGTATAGGAAAGACTTAACCAAAGTTTCACTAGAAAATTCTCTCCCTCACACATATATCATGAGGCTTCTGGACTTAGAATGACTTATTATTATGTTCAATATTCAACTTAATGTTTATGGCTCTAGATGATTTAAATACTATACATATTTTATTGTAAGCTTTTTTCTAATATGTTTTCACTTTTTACAGATAAAAGAATACTGAACCTAATTACTTATCTAATTTTACTTTCGGAATTTAACTCTTTATTTTCATTTTAGTGAATATCAATTTAATTAAAAAATAATCCCGTTTACACTAACAAAATCACATATTTATTTCATTAACAATAATAATATTAAAAATATTTAAATTCCTATAAATATTAAAATTAAAACAAATTC
>Ga0123340_1005022_pt1 | contig 12559 bp, 7 predicted proteins | sample SirMexnodulemix_FD_89961 | JGI IMG/M metagenome (GOLD analysis project Ga0123340, IMG submission 89961) | Root nodule microbial communities of legume samples collected from Mexico - Siratro Mexico nodule mix | ecosystem: Host-associated > Plants > Roots > Nodule | place: Mexico: Nepantla... | reverse complement strand
ATTTTTTAGTGATAAATATATCGTATTCATAATTAATATATACATATTATTATTATTATTATTTATTTTTATTAGTATTTTCATTTTATTTATTTGTGGTGTTTTTAAAAATTATTTGATTTACTTTTTATTGGTACTTAATAAAAATTAATTTTAAAATAAAAAAATTAACCATGTAAATTAAATATTTTTTATTTTTATTGTGAAAATAAAGTTAAAAAGTTAATATAATTATTTAAAGCCGGGAATGTTATTGGTACCACCTAGGCTCACAATTAACGTAATACTCTGTTGTAACATTTTATTTTAAAAATTTTAAAAACTTTAAGTTTGAAATAAATTATATTGTAATAGATAAATTAAAAATAATTAAAAATATTAAAAAATATATAAATATTTTAAATCAGATAAAATATTATATATCATGACAAGCGATATTAAATATTTCAAAAAAGTAAATGTGTAACTATTAATAAAAAGCATGAAAAAAATCCTCTCATTTTATATCATATTTAATACGATTTTATTAAATGACAAGAAGGATGTAGTCAACCAATCATTCATGGTCAAAATCTTCTGTAAATTTAAGAAAATACTTTTTACTTCCACTTTACATTTTTTATACATGATTAAAAAGTTATGACCTTAATTTTTATTTTATTTTTAATTTTCTGCTATTTATATGGAAACGTGCAAACAATTATTCCCTCACTTGCATAGTTCAATTCAATATAACTAATTATTTCTCTTCACTTTTTTGTTTATTTTTTATTTTATATTTTTATTCCGTTTGTTTTCGTTTTAAAAATTTGAAGTAACAGTAAATATTTTTCTAAATTTGACTTTATCTTTATTTTTATCTATTCCGAATTTTTATAGATCCACAAAAAATATATAAAAAAGTAATAACGGAGATGATAGATAAAAAAGAAAACATCAAATTAAAAGTAAATATAAATCAAACGTATCATCGACAGTAACAAATAATTCACCAACCGCAATTTTTTTTCTTCAATAATAATCATAATTATTAATTGAAAAAATAACTGATATTATTAATCGTTAAATTTAGTGCCAGAAAAAATAGATGAAAATAATAATAAAAAAAAAACTGAAAAAGGAAGGATCGTGAAGAGATTGATAAGGTAATTTGAGAGAGACAGAGAGAGAGAGAGGGTGTGAAAGAGACGGAGAAAGTCTCTCTGAAGCCGTAGTTGAGACTGAGATCGATCAGTGCCTCGATCATCTGTCTTTGATTTCGCAGCGCAGAGAGATAGAGAGAGAGCGAGAGAGAATGGGAGAGGTAGCGCAGAGAGGATGTTGTCCTCCGATGGATCTGTTCCGTTCGGAGCCGATGCAACTGGTTCAACTCATCATCCCAATCGAATCCGCTCACCGCACTGTCTCTTACCTCGGCGACCTTGGCCTTCTTCAGTTCAAAGATGTTAGTACTTTTTCCTTCTCCGATAAACCCTTCCTTACTTCCATCGTCTTTCGATTTTTCGTCGCTAACTCGAAATTAGGTTTTCGTCTTCTCCTATTCGGATTCTCTATCTCATCGCATAATTCACCTGCTTATTGATCTGAAACGAGACTGCTATTTTGTTTTATGTTCTTTGAGGAGTGTAAGTTTACTGTCGTACTTAATTGGCCTATTTCTGAGTGATGATTAAACTTAATTTGATGATTTTCTCGAAATTGATTAGTTAATTGAACTTAATCCCGGTGATTCATGAGTCGTGTGAGTGGATGCGGTAAGTAGTGTTTGATAACCGTTTTTCGATATTAGAATGCTGGAGCAGCGGGGACGATGTTGTTGACAGTAACCTAGCAGCGTGATGCGGTTTTTTGTTTTTGTCATAATTTTTGGTTTGTATGTATGTTTTTAATTAAGTTTCAAAGGACTGTTTGGACTAGATTGGGGACAAATGATTATCCTAGCAATTAATTAAGCAAGTTGTTTCCTTGTTTTTATGATATGAAGCATGTTGTGCTGCTTTGAGACGGCTTTCTAAGCTTAATGTTTATGTTGTTTCCAGCTCAATGCAGATAAGAGTCCTTTTCAGCGGACCTATGCAACTCAGGTACGTTTGTTTTCTGCTATTAAAAAGCCACTTCTTTGTTTCTGGAACCTGGACAGAATGGTCTTCTTGTAATAAAGTTTTGTGGAGATGTCTTGCAATGAATTGTTTTTAGTGATGATTATTGCTGGTCTTGTCTGTAACTCAGTATTTCTGTTCTACAAAACCTTTTAGAAGGGAACAGTAATCAGATGAAGAACCCAAGCTATCGATTGATGTGGAAATGTTCTGACTTTCTCTTTGTCAGCTATTGTTTTTGGGATATGATTTGAAAATGTTATACATTTTGTGTTTACATTGCACATCTTGTATCATATCATTTTAATTATAATGCCAAAATTTTCCATAGGGGAAGAATGGCTATGTTAGCGAAGAATGAGGGGAGTAGAGAGTTTTTGATAGTGGATTAAAGTTTTCCATTGGAGTTATTGTGTTGCACATTACTTAATTTTGGAGTGTAGTTTTTGTTGTTTTTGTTATATATGTGTGTGGATGTTTTCTTTTTCTCTTTGGTTTTGTGATTCTTCCCTTACAAGGATATTTGTTGTCCTCCACAAACGTTGTATTTTCTTCTCTTTGTTTGAATCAAATTGTTGTTTTATCAACAAAAGTATTGATGTTATGTTTTTGAATTTGTTTGGGGAATTTATATTGGTCTCTGTGAAGATAAAAAGATGTGGAGAGATGGCTCGGAGATTGCGATTCTTCAAGGAGCAAATGTTAAAGGCAGGTGTCTCACCAAAATATTCCACAACACCAGTTGACTTGAACATTGATGACCTTGAGGTACATGAGCATGCTTATGGACGAGTTTGTTTCCATTCCATTTTATTTCTTTCATAATTTATAATTCATATGGTCTGGCCTGTCTTGTAACAGGTAAAACTTACAGAAATTGAGTCAGAGTTAACTGAGATGAATGCAAATGGTGAGAAGTTGCAACGGTCATATAATGAGCTCGTGGAGTATAAGCTTGTTTTACAGAAGGTACTGTGCCTATAAGGAATACTATGTCCTTTCATGGTGTGTAGTTATGAAAATAGCTAAAAAAAGAGTAATTAATGACTTCCCCTTAATCATATTGGAAAAAGTGAAAATAGAAAATATTTTTGTTAGAATGTCTCGCATTGGCTGGGAATATGACCAAAACACTCCTTGTAAGACTAGGGGGAATCCTCCCCGTGAGCTAGCTTCTGGGGTTAGGTCAAGATTTATCCATTTCACTTCTAATATGGATTAGAGCCTATCTAATCTTAAAGTTGGCCACCAGCAAATCTTCATCCCTATGAACTTCGTGCTTCATATGTCCAGTTTTGGGCTCTAAGGGGTGTGTTAAGATATCCCAAATTGATTAGGAATATAGTTAGATACTCCTATTAAGAATTGGGCAATCCACCTGCTCCAGGCTAGTTTTTGGGGGTTGAATTAGGCCTGGTTCATTTCTTACTATGGGTATTTCTGTTATATGCTGTACTAGAACTAGGATATATGCAAGTTTCACTTTTACCTATTGTGTATCATCATCTCTCTTTTTTTTTTTTTTTAAAAAAAACATATAACCAAAATGCTGAAATATAGTTTTACTATTTTTATTGAACTTAATTAAAATCCAATTCACTTTGTAATCCTTAGCCAAACTCGTTTTATTTCCATATGTTTTGCGCTTCTTGACTTTTATTATTCCACTTCCTTGTTTGATTGACGCATTGAAATTAATTTTAGCGTAAGTAATTGTTGCATGGTGCTTAGTAAAGACATGTATGTTTGTATGTATATATCACTAAAGGTACAATAATGTAGGTTGAATACACATATTTCTCCTTCTGTATAAAACTTATGCTACAGACCAATTGCTAAATAGTTATTGCCTTTTTTCAGGCTGGTGAGTTTTTCCGCTCAGCTCAAAGCCGTGCCATAGAGCAGCAGAGAGAATATGAATCCCGTCATGTGGGGGATGAATCTTTGGAAACACCTTTACTACAGGACCAAGTAGACTTCTTACCATCTCATTTCTAATTTTCTTTTATACTATTGAAACTAATCTTTTAATGAATTGGTTCTTGCTGTTTGTTGTGATGTGAAGGAATTGTTAGGTGATTCATCAAAGCAAGTTAAGTTGGGGTTTTTAGCAGGTCTTGTTCCCAGGGAAAAGTCTATGGTATTTGAGAGAATTTTATTTCGTGCTACTAGAGGAAATGTATTTTTAAGGCAGTCTACTGTTGAGGACCCTGTCACAGACCCTGTTTCTGGAGAAAAGGTGAATCCCACCCTCCATATTTTTTTACAAAGAATGTTTGAAATAAAATAATGAGTTGGATTTTACAGCAGGCTATTTTTTCTGTCATTCTAGCTGATAGAAAAGATCATACGGAAATCATGTGCTGATGCATGTTAGTATAGATGCATTCATAGGCTTATTTTTTTTGGATTCTGTAAGTTTAATGTGTGCTATAGTGCATAGTTACATAAACCCTATTAGATAAAGGTATTTTGTTGGTTTAACTACTTAGTTTTATTGGCTATTGTTTCATTTCAATGATATATTTTGCATGCACATATCACAGCTTGTCATGCCATCAAAGATGTATAGACAGATTCCTCTGTTAATGATGGCTTTTCATTTAAAATGTGAATAGAAGATCAACCTCTTTAGTTGTATTGTATCTTGGGTTTTCTAATTATATTTCATTATGTTAATACTCAATATTGTCCCTGTATGTTGGGGTTGTTGGGATTAGAAAATTTGAAAAGCGGAGGTGATTATTTAGTGATAAGCTCTATAGTCTTCTATTTTAATAATAAGACTGGCTACCTGCTATTTGTATTATGCTTCTAATTAATTTATGTCTCTGCTGTTGCCTATAAATCTATGGTTGCTAGTGAACCTATAATAAATGAGATTCTTCATTTTTTGCTTAAACAAGTTTCTGTCTGTTGTCATATGTGTGTGTCTCTGGGTATTCTTTTATATTCTATTCTATGATGACTTATGGATGTCCACCTGCAGACTGAGAAAAATGTTTTTGTGATCTTCTATGCTGGTGAAAAAGCAAAAGCCAAGATTCTTAAAATATGTGAAGCCTTTGGGGCTAATCGTTACCCTTTTGCTGAGGAACTTGGAAAACAAGCTCAAATGATCACAGAGGTTCGTATTGGTTCTTAATTTTCCCCTGGAAAATTTTCTGTATCTCCCCCGACACAGCCCAAGTTTTTGGCTGCCACACTGTTTAATGTAGTGCGTGTGAATTGATTGCCAGAAAGAGTTGGAATGTAATTTCCTAGGTGACGTACTGACAAATCTGACTTTAGATTTTATTTGTGGGTGTGGTAGATATGATGTAGTAGTACTAGTATTGACCTTGACCTAAAAGATAGGTGGTCTTCCCATGCTCAAGTTACTTGAAGAAGAAGTTGACCACCCTCCCTGAAAACACCCTTGTAGCATGGAACACTAACCTTTATTGTGGCCAAAGATTTGATTGACTCAATTTCTAAGTTTTTATTTTGCTGTTTCCCCGTAGCCATCGGGCATTCATTGTATGCATTAAAATAGCCAAAAGGGTAATTTAAGAAACATTTCCTCTAATATGTGCTCCATAACAATACTTGCTTATTGTCAGTACTGATTCTGATGTGTACACAAGCCATGTTATTTGAAAACACGGATTAGTCAGCACAGTCTGTAATTAATTGATAACTTATATTCTTCCTTTGTAGTTGTGTCAGTGCTTGATAGACGGTTTTTACTTTACTGGAGAAAGCAATTATTGAACAATAAAATAAATCATTTTAGTTGCCAGTAAATGGCCTAATCTTTCCTCTCCATGTGTGTCAAATCAACAGCATCTATCAAATGCTTCATCCTTTATATGTTTGTTCAATGTATTATAGTTTTTCGATTTCTCCCTGAACTGTTTCAAATAATTCACCTGCAGGTTTCTGGAAGACTTTCAGAATTGAAGACGACTATAGATGCTGGACAACTTCACCGGGATAACTTGCTAAATACTATTGGGGCTCAATTTGAGCAATGGGATGTTCTGGTATGTCAAAAGTTAAAATTAGCATTATTCTGTATTATTCATGTGATGAATTGAATTTATATGCCTATCACCTACTTTATAATGCTTATGAATTGATTAGTTATAATTTCCAAGTATTGAATTTACTTTTAGAAATTTTTTATCTGTTGCCATTACTGTGTAATTTCTCTTGACAATGCATTCATGAAGGTGAGGAAGGAGAAATCTATTAATCATACCCTGAACATGCTGAGCCTTGATGTGACGAAAAAATGTCTTGTGGCTGAGGGGTGGAGTCCTGTCTTTGCAAATAAGCAGGTATTGTTGTTATTGTGATCCTTTATTTTATAATGAATTTTCGTTTTTCCTAGCCAGAGTTAATACCTTGGCGAATTTTGTAACATTGATTTTGTGAGACATGTTACTTTGAATTTTCAGATCCAGGATGCATTACAGCGGGCAGCATTGGACTCTAATTCTCAAGTCAATGCCATTTTCCAAGTTCTGCATACCAGGGAGTTGCCGCCTACCTATTTCCGCACAAATAAATTTACTTCTTCTTTTCAAGGAATTATTGATTCATATGGGTGAGCACCATACTGTTTTCTCTTTCCCTTTTTTTATCCCTTTATTTTTAGTTGTGTGTGCTGAAAGTGGAGTTTAATTATTGAAAATATGTGCGGAATAATTGTACCATCATATTGCCTGCATGAACATGTGTTTCTAATAGTTTGGACTAAGTTTAATGTGCTAAATGCTGTAGGAGTTCAGATATACCAAAATATTCATGTTTATAGTTGCAGGTCATCACCGAAAATTAGATCAGTCATTTTCACCATCTATGAAATATTTGTTGTTCTCTTTCAGGAAGTGGACCCTTACACTTGTCCTACCAATGTTGATTCACTTTAAGTTATTTCTATTTTGTGGATATGTGTGTGTGTGTATTATTATTACTAGTATACCATCTCCAACTTGTTGATTACACTTGGTTTATGGTCCACTTTTATAAAAATCTGACTTGTAAATGAATTTGTTTGAAATATTGATATATATATTTCATGAATTGAATATCAATATCACTTTTGCATCAGATTTAGACATAGTTGAAGGTGTATCTTGGCTCCACTAGGTATTTTTCCGGCATTTTATTGCAATAAACTACTAGGTTGAGTTGAATATGTCAGCAGCGAACTCAAATAATTAGATTAGAAACTACTACAGAAAACATCAAATTCGGAGATCACGTCGACAGGATTTGGAACCTGTATATGTTGATTTATTATTTAGAAATGTGAATTCTAATGTCCGTATCTTAAACAATTCAAATATAAAGGGTTAAAGAATGATTTTAACCCATTAGAGTGCCTTAATTTTTGAACATATTGATCAAATCAAAACTTATATTGTAAGGTGAAAGAGTGACTGATGTAGTTATATTCTTAACAATTTAAGACTTGTTTCTTTGTATGTTCTACATTTTTGCTTGTGAAGATATTATCTTATACTTTGAACTTTTATACTAATATTTCAGGATTGCTAAGTATCAGGAGGCAAATCCAACTGTGTATACTGTAGTTACCTTTCCATTCCTTTTTGCTGTTATGTTTGGCGATTGGGGGCATGGAATATGTTTACTACTGGCTGCTCTATATTTTATAATCAGGGAGAAGAAACTTTCTAGTCAGGTAACCTTTTAGTTTAGCTTGAAAAATCTTCCTTTAAGAAAAGTGTAAAAGGCTGGCTTTTATATTTTAATAGGAGAAGTTAAGTAGTTTCTCCGCCTTAGTAGAACATATCTTTATAACAAAAAAACATATTTGCATAACTTTCTTTTCCTATATCAAATTATGTTAATCAGTGGATGATAATCATAATTTATAATTATTAAACCATATATAGTTAACTTTCTATTGCCTATATGATTTTTTTTTTCTATGGACATGTTACATACTTTTCGGACTCAGTTTCTAAATGTCACTAAAAGCGTCATTAGTCCTGCTAGAAAGAAATGTTAGCTCTATTTGATTATCTACTGTTAGGATGTATAATGAGATCTGAACAAGGACAGCTGTTAGTCAATTAGGCAATTTGTTAGTTAGTTGGATTAATTAGTCAGTTAAAAGATATTGGTTATAATAAGGGGGAAATCAGATTGGGGAAGAGCATTCCGTGAAATTGACAGTTTGTGTCAATGAAAGGAATCCTTTGCAAGGGGAAACCAGGAAACCCTTGTGGAGAATTCTGTTCTCCATTTTCTGCTATGTTCTTCAATTAGTGTTTTATGTTTTGGTTCAATCTCTTATATTTCCATCCGATTTTCTAAGTTTCTGTGACCTACTATTCACTATAATCTAAGGATACAGAGGAAAAACTAGATCCTTCGGTAATTTTAGTTGTATTCAAAGTATTGGTGCCATATTTGAATATTTCCAATGTTAAAAAAATAAAATTGAAGGATACTCCTTGGATATTGAACTAGGCTTATTGTACTCATGTTAATATTTGATATAAGTACAAAACCATTACCTTTCCATGTTAAAGACTTAAGAGTAATTGGGGGTTTCATAGCTGGCTGCTAATGCTGACATTTTGACTGCGTTATATAGTCCTTATGTATTAATGAAGACCTTCGACAGTCTATAGCTTTAGGTATCTATGCAAATTTGTTCTTTCATATACATTAATTATTTTAGGGGTTCCAGAAACTGCTTTCCTACTGCAAACTTTTTGGGTCATGGATTCTTTTGAGAGCACCAAGAGTACTTTAAATTATTATAGTTCTATTTTGAGCTGGAGGTAGTCCTCCTCTCCCTTTATGATGAAGTTGGATTTAGGTATTCAACTTTTTGTCCCTTGGAATTGTTGCAAAGGACCTTGCCAACATGCTAAGTAACTTTTTTATTATCATTTCATTTATTGCTATCAACCATTTTAAAGAAAAACTGGTGAAATCCATTTCTGATTGACATTTAGAGACCATTTAGTCTGAGAAAATATTCTGTTACAAAAATACCAGTTTACTTATGCTTTATTTCCCATCAAATGTTTGTATAGGAAACAATGGAAATAATTTCTACTGTTCTCTGCACAAATGAAACTGTTTTCACTGTTTCCTATAAAATTCTTTGAAGTGAAAACAAAGTGATGCTTTTATAATTAAAATGTAAAAATCAAAAAGTGTTTTCCCAAATCAAATTACTCCTAAATTTTCCATTAATTTGTGCTTGGTGTGTATTCCTCTTGCATAGCTATATTTTAGGTATTTGCATCTTTTCAATCAGTCCACTAACATGGAATCGTGGTGTAAAAAACAGAAGCTTGATGACATCACGGAGATGACTTTTGGGGGTCGTTATGTTATTTTGTTGATGGCGTTGTTCTCAATCTACACTGGCTTTATCTACAATGAGTTCTTTTCTGTTCCATTTGCACTCTTTGCCCCCTCTGCGTATGATTGTCGTGACCTTTCTTGCAGGTAAATAAAACCTTTTGACTAGTAGAATTTTAATATTGTAATTTATGATTTTAAAAATTAAGTCAGCGTCGCCGTTTTCTTTATACGGTCTTTCTGATGCAGGGATGCTTCAACAGGGGCTTGATAAAAGTGCGTGACACTTACCCTTTTGGAGTGGATCCTGTATGGCATGGTACACGAAGTGAACTACCATTTCTGAATTCATTGAAAATGAAAATGTCAATTCTTCTTGGAGTTGCTCAAATGAACCTTGGAATTGTGATGAGCTATTGCAATGCCATATTCTTCAAAAACCGTGTGAACGTGTGGTAAGTTACTAAGTAATATTTTTTATGGAGAAATCTTACTCTAGAGAATACAAGTGGGGGGTAGAAAACAATTACTTTGTAGTTTTGTGCAGTTATTTGCTTCTGCAATCAATTCACTGATTCTTTCTATCAGTATACAGTTTCTTATTAATTAGTATTAATTTAGTATTTTTTTTACTTCAATGTTTCACTCTCAGGTTCCAGTTCATTCCCCAGATGATATTTCTCAACAGTCTATTTGGCTACCTAGCCCTTCTTATTATTGTCAAGTGGTGTACTGGTTCTCAAGCTGATCTGTACCATATTTTGATCTACATGTTCCTGAGCCCGACTGATGATTTGGGTGAGAACCAACTCTTTGTTGGTCAGAAAAATTTGCAGGTTCGTTAACTTCTAATACCCCCTCGGCATCTTTTTAAATCTGAAGAATGTACTTCTATATGAATAACTAACGTTCTTTATTTCATTTTTTACTAGCTTGTGCTTTTGCTTCTGGCTGTTGTCTCTGTCCCCTGGATGCTGTTGCCAAAACCTTTTATTTTAAAGAAGCAACATGAAGCTGTATGCTTACTTTTTTTAGTACTTGAGTTTCCTCCTTGTTTACATGGAACTATTATATCTGTTCTAGTTCTAACTTGTAATATTTATGCTACTTCAGAGGCACGGTGCTGAATCCTATACACCGCTTGAAAACACAGATGAGAGCCTGCAAGTGGAGTCAAACCACGATTCCCATGGTCATGAGGAATTTGAGTTCAGTGAAGTCTTTGTACATCAACTTATACATACTATAGAATTTGTACTTGGAGCTGTCTCTAATACAGCTTCTTACCTCCGTCTATGGGCCCTTAGGTATGTCTATAAGTCGCAGTTTATTACCTTTGTTTCTCTGTTTGTCTGTAGATATGTTTCATGCATATATTAAATTGCAGTTATGCATTGACTGATGTTTTCTTTTTTGTACCCAGCCTTGCTCATTCAGAGTTGTCAAGTGTATTCTACGAGAAGGTTCTGCTGATGGCATGGGGGTATGTTAAAATTATAAATCTGTTACGTTTTCTTTCTTGTGACTCATGATGTCGATTGTGGAGGGTAAGAGTGGTGAACGCTAAACCAATTGAGATTATTCAGCGTGACTGGGCTATTGCGTAATATATACAACTGGAAACTTAGTAACCTACCGTCAAAATGCAACTATTTTGGAATTTTATGTTTTTAAAAGTAAAGGATAAATGGAAATGTTATGCAATAGGCTTACTGGATCCTTTCTCAAATGTACCTGGTTTTGTTGCTCATGGTTTATTTTCTAGAATCGATCAGTTTTACTTAAATTTAGCAATAGTTTGTCCAGAAAATGACTGGTAATTTCTTCGCTTGATGATGTTACAGGTACAATAATGTGATTATCCTGATAGTGGGTCTCATTGTTTTCATCTTCGCTACCGTCGGAGTGTTACTTGTCATGGAAACTCTGAGTGCCTTCTTGCATGCGTTACGTCTTCACTGGGTGGAGTTTCAAAACAAGTTTTACGAGGGCGATGGTTACAAATTCCACCCTTTCTCGTTCTCCTTGCTGGATGATGAGGAATGATATGCTCTAAAATCCCATTAATAAGAACCAGTAGTTATATATCTTTGGACTTGTATTGATTCTTTTATTTGATGTAAGTAGTTAGTGATTACTATCTGCAGCTTTGTATGCGGTGGAATGGTTCGAAGGTTTTTCATCAAACGTGTCGTTTTGGTTATTTATCCATTGAGGGAATAAATATTCCCAATTAGGGGAGTAACTTCGCTTGAGCTAGGCAGGGTGGCCATTTGTAATAATAATTATACTTGCAACATAAACTTAATATTCATGTATTTATTTGTTTTAATTTAAAAGTCTTATGTGATGTCTTAGAGTTTGTATAATAGTGGAAATAATTTACTAGTATCTAAAAAAGAATTTGTAAGTGATTTTTTATGCCGTCTTTGAGCTGAGTCTTGTTTTTGTCCTTGTGAATAAGGTTCTGCACAGAATATGAAAGTCCTTTTCTTCTGTTGGAAAAATATCCGTGAATTATGTTATATTTTCTATTATCGATAAATTTGTGAATATTTTTAATATTTTTGAAGTGATATTTTAAAACTTAAATTCATATTGAAAAAAATATATATTTTTAAACACATTTTGAACAAATATATTATAATTTACTAATGTATACAACTATTCTTTCTAAAATAGTTCCACAACATAGTTTAGTAATTCATATTATTTATTATAATTTTTTGTGCTTAAGTATTTATCTTTCAATTGATTTTGATAAATAAGTTTTAAAAGAGGATCTAATTATAAATGTTTTTAGCTTTTTGATCAGTTTGTTTTTTTTTTTTTTATTTAGTTGGAGATAGGTAAAAATTTATGCTTGCAAATGATATAATTAACTAACAGTTCACCCGTGGAAGATATTTCAAACAAATTCAATTATTATTCCGCTTCTCAAAACCCGATAAAAGAAAATAGCAAATCAAGAATAGGTTTAAATTCAATGGACTTTTTTTCATAGGCTTTGTTCTGCAGGACTTTAGAAGTTTTATACCTTACATATAAAATTTAGTAAAATTACTTTATTAAGTTTGGAGTCTTTTTTCAAAATTTTACATTTATTGCTGATTGTTTTTTTTTTT
>Ga0123340_1005021_pt1 | contig 12559 bp, 10 predicted proteins | sample SirMexnodulemix_FD_89961 | JGI IMG/M metagenome (GOLD analysis project Ga0123340, IMG submission 89961) | Root nodule microbial communities of legume samples collected from Mexico - Siratro Mexico nodule mix | ecosystem: Host-associated > Plants > Roots > Nodule | place: Mexico: Nepantla... | reverse complement strand
AGTTTTTCTAAACCCTTCTTGATCCTGTTTGAATCAAGATTTGAGGTGTATTCATTGTAATTCTGTGAAATTCATTGAACGTTTGTACTGGTTTGGGCTTTAGAAGTAAGCCTGTGTTTTCTGTTGAAATTGATTGGAAGCTGCGGGGAGCAGTAGATCAATTTGCAGGGTTCTTGATTTCTACGGGGAGTAGAAATTGACTAGTTTGGGCTATAGGAATTAGCCTGGTGTTTCTGCTGAAATTGATTGGGAGCTGCGGGGAGCAGTTTATCAATTAGCAGGGTTCTTGATTTCTACAGGGAGTAGAAATTGACTGTTCTGGGCTATAGGAATTAGCCTGGTTTTACTGCTGAAATTGATAGGGAGCTGTGGGGAGCAGTTTATCAATTAGCAGGGTTCTTGATTTTTACGGGGAGTAGAAATTGACTGGTTTGGGCTATAGGAATTAGCCTGATGTTTCTGCTGAAATTGATTGGAGGTTGCGGGGAGCATTAGATCAATTTAGCAGGGTTCTAATTTCTACGGGGAGTAGAAATTGGTTGATTAATTGTATGTGAACAATTAATTGAGTTAGTGGAACTTTCTTTGCAAGTGGTGTAGAGAAGACTGGAAGTAACCCTTTGTGGTGAACCAATATAAAATTGATTGTGTCTCTTCTTCTTGAACCCTTCTCTCATAATCTTGATTTATTCTTGCTCTACATATTAAATTAAATTGAAAGATTGAATTAATTTTTGGTAATCTTGATAAAACTGGTTTAAGTCCTCTGCTGAATATTGATGTGTGTATTGTAACTTGAATTCGATATTGATTTCTGATAAATCTGCTATAGCAGTCAAAGAAATTTTGCTTATCAGATTGGTTCTTTTCTTAATCAGTTATACATACAAGATTCTAAATTTGTGATTTAATAAAGAATTGGAACTTTGGCTGAATTGGTGTAATAATGCAAAATTTATATTCTTGTTCTTTTTTCTTGATATAATTGAATAATTGAATCTGTATTTTGAACAACTTTCAATTCTGTATTAATTACTGGTGTTAGGAAACTTTATCAGATTTATTAATATTGATTTAAATCAGTGTAGTGTTGTGATAAGAGTTTTAAATTAGTATTTTGTAATTCTGTTTCTCTTTGCTCTCATTCAAAGTTTGATTTTTGTGTGGTTCTGTTCTGAGTGTATTTTGTTATTGAAACTGTGTAAACTTGACTTGCTTAAAGTGCTGCTGTGAAATTGCAATTCTGTGTGATTGAGAATCTGCTGTGTGCTTATATCTGTCTTTATAACAAATTGATTCATTCATGCTTTGAATCAATTTATTTCTTTACTGCACCCTATATCTTCAGCACCAAGATTCATTAAAGTTTTTCAAATTGCGAAAACTATTTTTCAAAGGTCTAAATCAGGAAAAATCTTTCAAAATTCAATTCACCTCCCTCTTGAACTCAGCCTAAAACGTTTTCATAAATGAATCGCTAATACGTTGATATAATACATTTTTTATCAGGAAAGAAAAGAAACAAAAGAAAATATTTGAGGGATGTTTCAAGAGACTCTCACTCTTTGGGTTTGAAATTTGTTTTGAACTTTAATTGCATTGATTTTAATTGTGTGGTTTATGACTGACAACACATAAAATAAGGTAAAATTTTAATTGTATTAATTTTTAATTAAAATTAGGTTTGAACAGAATGGTTAAGTAAGAAGAAATGACAAACAAACATTGTTACTATTTTTTTTTACAATCCGTACGAATAATTTTGTTTTACAGTCTTGCGTGAAATTTGAATAATAGAAAATATATACGATCCTACAATCTTATTATTAAAATCTCAATTTTAATTAAGTTTAACCCAAAATAATAATAATAGTAATAAAGAATTATGGAAGTATTATAATTCGTTAATCGCTAATGCATATTAAGTATTTTTTTTTTAATGTAACTTACTTCAAGTCCTTTAGTAATGTTTGAATGATAGTTGTATTTTATGAGCCATACCAAATAACCAAATTCACTCATTATCTAGTTGTTGAATCATTCATCAAATGTTTATACATACCAATATATTTCTAAATATTTCAAAAATGGATATAAAGTGATTTGGAACTTGTACACATAAACTTGAACTTAATATTAGGTCTCATAAACACTACTCAATTCAAAATCTCTCGATTTCCCTTGGACATGTAGAAATAGCCTTTTCAGACTTTTTTTTTACCACAATTCATTTTATTATTCCCTTTAACAGTTTTTTACTTATTTATAAACTATGGTTTACTTGCCTCCAACAATTTTTTTTCGTAATCAACGTCACTCTTAAAAAATTCGAAATTATTCTCGTTACTGAATCGTGCAGCCAGAGATATTTGCATGATGCAACAGTTGAATGGTGATGAACCCCCTTTGAAAAAATAAAAATAAAAATAAGATGATGACTACAACAAGTTCATATACCATAATTTACATCCACACAAATCTAACTTGGACTTGAGTGAATTATTCTTGTACCCATTAATTGGACGAACTCTATATATTAAGTCCTCTAATACCAACGAAGAACAAAAGGAAAGAAGACACAAAAATTCGATTCCTTTGATTCGTGAAGTGATATTTTCTCCAATCACTTTGTTCCTATCTCTCTTTTTTTCTAAGTGAATTTGGTTCCTAGTGAGCTGTGAGGTGATATTGTTTCCTTTCGTTTTCACATTTTTATCCTTTTTCTATGTTCTTGTTATGGGTCTTTCTTCTCCTTTTTTTTTTTCAACCGCTACCAATGAAAAGTGGAAAAAAGAGACCCTTCTAATTTAAGAGGCAAATCCATGATCACATGCTTAAGGAATCAAAGTGGAATAGCTATAATTAATGCATGTTAATCTAGATAATATAAATTTTCAAGTAAAGTATTGAATTTAAATAAAAAAAATAACGATCAAAAGTAATTATTCTCTTAAATTAATCCACATCAAGGCAACTTGGATTACTTAATATTAAAAAGATCACAAAGATATACTTTGATCTCTACTCTTAAAATTAATTTTAATATACTTGATTGGAAAAGTACACAATTTTTTATTTTTATTTTTTATACCTAAAAATACAGAAAATTTGCTTAAAAACAATTGTCTGTATAGTGCTTATGGTTTGTACGAAAAAACTACACAAAAATATCCTCAAAAGTAAAAATATAATAATACATGAATATTGGCATGTACATTACATTCACTCAATTATAATATTTTGGTTTCTTTTCATCATGTAATATCACCTACAATATATCTACATCTTATTTATCTCTCCTTAGAGCATCTTAAATGCTCTTCGTTCAAACAACCTAGTAAACTCTGAGCAATCCAATTTTTTTTTTTCGTTCAAACAACCAACTAAACTTTAAGCAATCCTATTTCTTATTTCACTCTAATGGGAGTTTATATTAACAATTTGTTTTAACCCACTAATATCATCTTTTTCTCTCTTCAAAATTAATCAAAATTAATATAAATATTACCACTCATAAGGAATAATTAGTTATATAAACACATCTCTTTAATTTAATCATATCAAAATCACATGTGACACAAGAAAAAAATTGATACGCAAAGTAATTAGATTCTTAATAGAAACATAAGTATTCATGAAACATTTTTTTAAAAATAATAAAGTAAGAAAGTTTGACGTAATTTTCAAAGCAAGTGTAATGTAAATAATTAATACCAATTTCAATTTATCCAAAAAGTAATAACATAAAAGTGCAACACATGTCAATGTTGTATGATAATAGATGACAACATATGATGCCTTTCGTGTTTGTAACTTTATGGAGAATAGAGATGAACAGGAAAAGAAACAACTGACATGAATTAGAACTAAAAGAAGAATAGCAAGAGACAAAAGAAAAGAAATAAAAAGAGATGAAAGTAAAAAGAGATGAAAGAAGAAACAATAGAAAAATTTTATTGTTATGGAGCTGTGAGTTTAACTTTGTGCAAAAATTTTTACCATCATGCTTATTATTATTATTTTTATTTTATTAATATCAATGTTATACTTAGTCAAATGTTGATTATCCTCTATTTCTTAATATTACTTATATTTCTTAATATTACTTATAATCGTAGTACTGCTGCTTTAGTTTATGTTAATAATATTATATTGGATAGAAGTAGTATTATTGAAATTGAAAATTTAATCAATCTTTTCAAAATTAAGAATCTTTGTTATTTAACATTTTCTTAAATTAGAAATTGCTAAAAATAAAAGTAAAATTTATTTGTGTCAAAGAAAATATATTTTAGATCTTAAAGACGCAGGAATGATGGAAGGTGTTCCTGTTATTACTCCTATGAATAACAAATTTACAGTTGATATATCAGAAGTTATTTGTGATTCTTCATTATATACGAGACTCATAGGAAGAATAATATATTTAACAAATACTCATCCGGATATCACTCATGTTTGCATCATCTGAGTCAGTTTGTTTTCGCTCCAACCAATATTTATCATTAGGCTGCTATGAGAATCTTGTGCTATTGAAGCAAACTCCGAAAAGAGGTTTATTTCTTGTTGTCAACAGTAAAGCTCAACTCAAAGGATATAGTGATTCTAACCGGGCTGGCAGTGCTAATACTAGAAAATCTGTCATGAGATACATTATTTATTTTGGAAATTCTCCCATTTCTTGGCGTTCTAAAAAGCAATGTATTGGGTCTAGGAGCTCTTCCATGACTGAATATAGACTTTTGGCTACTACAACTTGTGAGATGCAATGGTTAAAATATCTTCTTGATGATATTAGTGTCATCCATAAAAGTCCTATATTACTTTATTGTAATAACCAGTCTGCTATCCAAATAACTTCTAATCAAGTCATGCATGAAAGAACAAAACACATTGAGATAAATTGTCATATTGTGAGATAGAAAGTTAACAATGGTCTGCTAAAGTTTCTACCTATATCTACCAAAGTTCAACTTATTGATATTCTTACGAAATCCTTATCTCGAATTGAGTTTAATATCATATGTGTGAGAAGTTGGAAATGTTCAATTTATGCTTCCAGCTTGAGGGGCTCTTAACTTTAATTATTTATTTTTATTTTTATTTTATTTTAAATATTTTTTAAAGTTTTGTCGGCTTTTTCATAACAGAGTATTTAAATACTTTTTTGCACTCTTTTACACAGACTTGAACTGCTTTATATTAATAAAAGTTTTTTATTGTTTCTTCTTTCATTTCTTTTATTTCTTTTCTTTGCCGATTAATGTTCTTATTTTAGTTTTCATTCATCTCTTTTGTTTTTTTTTCCTGCTCATCTCTATTTTTCATATAAAGTTAGAAGCAAGAAGCGCATCATCATCTGTTGCCATATATTATTACACAACATCGACATCTGCTGCAGTTCTCTGTTATGGTATATGCAACTCTGTTGTACTATTTCTTGATTCTTGTTCTTGAATCTTTTATTTCTTTCTTGTTTCTTTTTTTCGTCTTTCTTTTGTGGCAGAAGATTTACAAACACCTTCAGTGCACAATTGCCTGTACATTCTTCCTAGTGAGAATCTTGCAAATTATCTTGTCTCACCTCTTCTTGATGGTAATGATTACCATTCTTGGAGCCGATCCATGAAGATCACGTTAAGTGTAAAAAATAAGCTTGAATTCGTGGATGGGACTATGCCCGAACTAAGAAGAATGATCAAAAGTATTCAGCTTGGTGAAGATGCAATAAAATGGTAGTTTCTTGGATTTATTCCATCTATGAGAGCATGTTGTAGATGGATAAAGTCGAAGATATCTGAAAAGATTTGAAATCTAGATATTTTTAGGAAAATCTGAGTTCCGCATTTCTGAGTTGAAAACTAACGCAACTATTCTCAAGCAAAGAGATCTTTCAATTGTCGAATTCTATACTAAGCTTCAAATCATATGGGACGAGTTGGACAATTTCCAGCCAAACCCCGTCTATGTGTACAAAGCCAAATGTTCTTGTTGTGTTCTTGCTAATATTGCACATAGGAAAAGAGAATACCAGACTATGCAATTTCTAAATAGTCTCAACAAGCAATATTCTAATATAAAGTCTCATGTTTTGTTAATAGATCCGATAACCACCACAAGTCAAAAAATAAATTATATGTTTTCTAGCAAGACAGACAACTTAACATAAATTTTATTTAAAATAAAATAAAGGTTAATAATACAAACTTTATCAATTCTGTTAACGCTCATATTTGTAATTTTTGTGGTCGTAACATAGAGACATAGTGTGCTAAGAAAGAACGGTTTTTTCAATAAAAAAATAAATAATTAAAATTAAGAAGTAATTCAAATAATCTACAATATTATTAAATTCATAATAAAATTTCACTTAAGAGAGACTCTAACATTGTTGTTTATAAATTGTTTAAATTTGACAATCGTTCCTAAACATTGTTCTCCATTGCATCATTTGATCATTTGATGTGATCTTGATTGTATAATCCCTATATAAGCAATTGTGTTTGACAAATTTTAAACAATGAAATTTTTTCTATGCTCGTAATCATTTAAGAGCATTGTAGTATGGTTGTTTAAGCAAGTTGTTTAAAGTTGAAGAATGCTGCTCCACCAATTTTTTCCAGTAGAACACCTGATCTAGTAGTGCAGTGATTAACTTGTTCATACCAATTAAAACCAGTTTTTTTCAATCACAAAATTTATGTGACTTAAGTTATCACTCATTTTAGAAATCTTAAAATTAAAGTAAGTTTTTATGTAAAATTCTTAAATTTTATAAAACACTGTAGGACCCATAAATTTAAAATGAAACAGCTTATTTATCTGACTATTAATTGTTGATACTATAATGGAATAATGAAATATTTATATGGGACCATTTAAATAACTCATTTAATGTTTCTCACTGATAAAATAATAAAAACTCTTGATGGTAATGTAGGACTCACCAAAAAATCTTAACAAATTAATAATCAACAATAAATTGTAATTCTCTTATATTGTGTCCCTTTTATTTTGGTCTTTGTAACAGTTTTTGAATTAGTGAAAGAAATAGGAACTTGTAAGAAAAAAAAAATTGTTCAACAACAACCATTAACAAGTATTGGAATTATAAAGCTCTTTCCCTGTTGTCAAGGAATTATAAAAATGAAAGAAAAGCCTAAGAAACTGAACACTGCACCTCAAAAAAAAAAAAAGAGAAACTGAAGCTAAATCAGCCAGTATGTCAGGCTCAATCTCTCAGGCTGAGAAAGTTAGCTAAGGAATAAATGAATAAATAAATAATAGAACTGTGTAAATACATTGACAATTAAAATAAAATAAAACAAAATAGGTAATACAAATTGTAGAATTGGAAGTATGAAAGCAGTTATTGACAGTGATTCATTTCCCCCTATCATTATTAGCAAGGAATGTGATTGATTAAGCATGTACATGTTGGCATTTGTGATGGTTAGTTAAACAAGTGCAGTGCAGTGATACCATGAAACCTTTCACTAAACTCATTTTGTTTTGTATCCTAATGTTCATTTCATAACACTGTATAATATAAAGTAGAGATGATATATTATGAACATAACTAAAAGTTTTAAGCCCAAACATCCTTGGTAGAGTCCTCTAGAAGATTTTGAACAATTTGGAGGCAAAGAGCACATAACTTTATTCACTCACTAACTGATGATGAAGATGAGTTAAGAAAAAGGAATGTACAAAAATTGGTGAAGAGACAGAATTTCTGACTGATTTAAACTTTAAACAACTTAAAGTTCAGGAGACAGATGCAGAATATACGATGTAATGTACCTTGAGAGAGGGTTCAAGAGACATTATGCAGTGTGTGTGATATTAACAACCCTGTTCAGTCTCTCAAGAATTCCACTAGCTTTTCTCTTAGCCCTTGATGTTCCACTCTGTGCTAGCTCAGAGATTGTTTTGTGGCTGTTCTCCTCTTCCCTTATGTCCTTCAACTTCGATCTATCATACAAACAAATGGTTTGAAGGATTGCTACACAATTCTCCTTGTTGCGTTCACATGAGCTCTCCCTGATGATTCTTAGCAAGCTAGGCACAGCTCCAAGATCTCCCATGTCATGAACAGCCCTTTGGTGACTTGAAAGAAGTGCAAGGATGGCTAGTAATTCATCAACATGAACCTGATTCTTTATCTTTGTCAAAATCACTCTCACTGCACCGTCCTTCACGGCTCTTGCCTTGTTCTCATGCATTACACATATGTTAAAAATTGCTGAAGCAACATCCTTCATGGCTAAGGGATGCCCTTCTTCCAAGAGATCGATCAATGGCTTTAAGGCACCCGATTTCCCTATGATTTCCTTGTTTGAGTCAAGAGCTGAGAGTGTGAAAAGGGCAGCTGCAGCATTGCTTCTTGTTTCAATTGTTCCAGATCTCAATGCTCTCATAAGGAGAGGGATTACCATAGGAGTTTCAGCCACTAGCTTTTTGTTGTTATCGTGAATAGAGATATTGAGGAGAGTTGTGATTACATCTTCTTGGAGATCAGGGTGGATACTGCTGAAAGAATCACTCCCACAAATTGGCTTCAGCAATTGGGGAATGGCATCTGCAGAATCGCAGAAAAGCACCCGGAAACAAGGATGCTTCTTTGTCAACATGCGCAGTTCTTTTGCTGCTGTCTTCTGATCAGAAAGTGTTGATGACATTTTCTTAAGCAAACAAAGAAAATGCTCGCGGTCTGCTTGGTTTAGACCTTCCTCATCAATGTATTGAACGGTATTTGACAATTCAACCCCTTGGTTTTTTGACCATTGTTCTATCATTTCCCTTATTAGATGATTTGGTGTAAGAACAGTGTGTGAGAGGACTTGATGCGTTCGAGGGCAAGTCCTGTTTCCAGCATTTAGCCACTTTTGAATGAAAGGTCTATCATATGTCTGCATAATTGAAACCAAAAGAGGGAAGCAAAATGAATCATTGTTCATAATTAGACAGGGAAAATATCTGCACAATCTCCATTTCTGTTTCAAACTCAAAACCAATCAGAAGTATCATTGCACAGAAAAAGGCCTAGACAGAAAGAAAGAAAAGGTAGTTGGGGTGGTGGAAGACATCACTTTAGCAATTTAGAAAGAGAAAATGCCAAGAACACTAGATTTTAATTATTCCCTTTTGAGAAAACCAGTCAAAAGTTGTACACAAAGATACAATCACCACCGCCACTCACTCAAGAATCATATTTTATGGACACAGAATATTGTTCTTTTTCCACCTCCCACTCCTTCTCTTTCCATCTACAATGGCTATCATATGTGCATCATCAAATTGCCCTTTTTCTTTTTCTGTTTCCCCTTTTTTGTTTCTTCAAATGTACACTTGAAACATAAATGCAGTAAAGCTAACTACATAACTAAAGGGAAGATCACAGAAGATCGGCACATCAAACAAAAGGTACTTGCTATTGCACTTTCATTAATAGCCAATGTAAAACTATTCCAAAGTAAAATGCTGCAAGTCCCACTCACATTCAACAAGATGTGAAACAGTTAAACAGGTTTAAAACTGTTTGGATTGAAGGAAAACAAGAAGAAAAAGAAAATACAGCAAAATAAAACTCCAAATGTTGAAACGATTTACCATCACATTTATTAAAATAGATAATATGAATTATATTATTAACTTCATTAAACCAAAGAAAAAAAATAATATCTCTAAGGTTCTGCACTGGACTACCAAAGAACTGAATATATTCCTTTGCTATCAGTATCAGTAAAAGAAACGGACAAAAGGCCAAAACTAGAATCTATATCTTCACTTTAGTTAAATTAATTCCTCAAGAAATGAAATTAAAAAAAAAAGAAAAAACGTTTTTGTTAAGAACTTTCTACCTTTTTGCCTCACCAGGATAATTCATCAACTCATCAAATTAATAACTATAATAGCATCACCCCAATTTATTTTGTTTTTACCTCTGCTTCCAGCATTTTCTCAGAATCCACAGAGCAAATTGTTGTTGTCCTTACTCTATACAAAAAAAAAATTACCAATCCTTCTAATATTTTATAAAAAAAAAAGGTATTAAATGTAAAAATAAATACCTTAAATATCTTAAAAATCAAAGCATGTCAATACCCTGTTTATGGGCTAAATAAGAGGATTAACAGGAAAATAATGTTGGAAGGTTAAGAATTCTTATTCCACACTTCAAATTGTGACACTAACCTGACCAGAAGCCACAATGACAGGATCTCTCATCAAGTCCTTGGAAAGAGGACACTTGAATTCATCAGGGCAAGATGACACACTCCTGTTGTGCAGCTTCAGGCAGAAAGAAGAGCTCTTTCTGAGTTTCAACTCCTTGAGAACACAAAGAGTCTCTTTTGCTTGATCAATGGTCTCAGTGCTGCAATCCTCATCATCCACAATGGACTTCACCAACCTCTGAAGCTCCCTCTTCAACTCTATGGCCTTCTTCACCATCACCCCTGGATCAGATTCCAACACCCCTGGTTTGGCCATGTGATGATGATGATGATGATCCCAATGGATCAGACCCCAAAGCCTTCAACTTTACAACACCCCAGAAACTTATTTATATTAAAAATTGAAAATTTGGTTCATAGAATGGAGAAGCAGAGAATATATCAGGAGTTCAGCACCGTTTCATCTTCTCTCTCCTTTACATATTGCTCATCTTTTCAAAAGAAAGCAAATTTGAGTGAGTGTGTGAGTGAGTCTCTCTCTATGTGCCGGTTTGGCTGCTTTTATTATTCTGCTGTCTTCTATTCTCAGTAACATTTATCTGTGGAGAGGAAAACAAGGACTTTACCATAAAGACACAAACTCATAACTCCACTCCACCTTAGTTTCTCTCTCTCACCACACTCTATTCTCCTTATATAATACTAAAATCTCACTTCCTTTGGCCTTAGCCAAAATTCATCTGCAAGCTATTCACCCAAACTTCTTACACCAACAGAGAGAAATAAAAGTGCTAATATTCTCCTAGTCTTATACCCCAAGTTTCACATTGCCTTTTTCTTCCATTTTACCAATTTACTACTTCAAATTCATCATGTGTGCTATACATTAAAATATATCAAATTTCCTATTGGCTCTCTTGGAAACTTAACTTGTACTATTTGGCCATCAACATTGACTCTCCAAATTATTATTTTACCATTGGATTCTCCTTTCGAAGTTATGAACTTACTCCTCTTTGCAAATTTGGTTTATATAAATACAAGTTTTAAGGACAAATAATATCTTTCTCGAAAACAATACAATATTGCTGATCAATGATAGGTTGAGTCTTAGTTTAATTTTAAATACTAAAAGGAAGTGTTTTTGAAGAATTTAGTTTAGCCATTCATACAAATCACAAACATAATGTTAATACTCTACTTTTCTCCTACAAAAATAATAATAAACACCCTTCTTTTAAAGTTTTTGTTAATTATACAAGTTTTACAATTTTAAATATTTTTAAATTGCGTCTAATAAAAACATATTTGCTAGTCCATTATACTTAAATTCTTTCGAAAAAAAAAAAGCTATTTTTCTATAGATGCCATCTTGAGTTTGACTTCACATAAAAGTTAATGTCATATTTAATTTTTTAACTGCTGATCTGTCAATATAATAAATGAAGTGTGATGAATAGAGGCAGACCCTTTTTCTTTATAAATATTTGTGGTATGGTGCGTTAATTTGAATACCTGTGAATACAAAAAATATTCTATGGATGGATTACTTTAGTTTAGTTTTTTTTATTATTTTATTGACTATTAATTCTATAATAATGTTTAAATTTTATTAGAAAAAGTCTATATCGTTGAATTATTTATTAACTATTTTAATGTTCATTGATATGATTATTATATGTTAAAACAATGTTCGTTTCAGAATTAAACGCTTATTGTTTTATAACATCCTGTGGCAGAAGTCTGAATTTCAAATTAAACTGAAAAATACGAAAATTTAATGCATAAACGTGTTTAATGAAGTAATTATTAATTGATAAGGATCGAATAACTAAAACGATTATTCTTACAGTGACTACCAGCGATGGTGTCGGTAACTACACAGTGTATTGTTGAAACATATTTAAAATCATAAGATATTGGCCTTAATGAAAGTTCATCAGCATGCATGTGAAGATCTACAAAAACCTTCACTAACAAAAGTTGAATTCAACATTAAATATAAATATATTAAAAACTAAGTGTTTTTTTTTTGTTTAAATAAATATATAAAGACAATTTTTTTTCTATTAAAACAGCAAAACGTCAATGATTTCAGTTATGTTGAGTGAAAATAAATTAATTATTAATTGTCTTTGAATTATTATATGTTTACGATTTTTTTGATTAAGAAAAATAATAAATAATTTAATTGCAACAAAATCGTTTTCTTAAAAATATTTTTTCAATCTTATAATAACCTTTGTTTTAAGATTTTTTTTACATATCTCTTCATAAGATGATTATTCCTTCCGTTTTATAATGAATGCAGTTTAATTTTATCTTGTGTCTATAAATAATAAATATACAATATTTTCATATAATTTTAATTAAATAATATT
>Ga0123340_1005020_pt1 | contig 12559 bp, 3 predicted proteins | sample SirMexnodulemix_FD_89961 | JGI IMG/M metagenome (GOLD analysis project Ga0123340, IMG submission 89961) | Root nodule microbial communities of legume samples collected from Mexico - Siratro Mexico nodule mix | ecosystem: Host-associated > Plants > Roots > Nodule | place: Mexico: Nepantla... | reverse complement strand
TTTATATATATTATTTTTCATTTAAAAAACTTAAATTCTTTTAAACAAGATCTTGTTATATAGAGTCTTAAATTTAAAACTTGAGCTTTATAATGTGTTAACATGGCATAAAATTTGAAATTATTTTCTTAAATAAGAACGTGGATCATAAGAATAAAAAGAATTATCTTAAAAATATATATTTTTACAAACAAATAAATAAAACATTAATTAGAGCGCTATCTTATAAGATATTTGCATTGAGTAAAAACTACAAAATATCTTAAAAAATAATGTAACAAAATAGAATCTGTAGAAAATAAATTATAATCTCATAAAATAACCTTGCAATGAAAAATGGAAAGTATTTTAAAAAGTGGTTAAGTAGATTCTAATTTAAGTTTTGACTAAACACCGATAAATAATAGTTTTTATCTATCTTTTGACAATCTTACTTATCCCGAGAAAGCTTTCTTCTTACCTAGGTAAAAGCATTAGTTCTGTCATCAATCTATTACATATACAACATTATATGTGTATGTTTACTAAGTATCTTGTGCATTTGACAAGAGAGTTGGTCTATTGGAAAACATACAATTAATTACAATAAAAACACGTAGATCTCTTTTATATGTCCAACTAAAAAGTTAAAATGATCTAAATAAGTCAGACCACGTTAAAAGGTATATTTTACATAAGATAAGGTAACTACAAACTTTCCAAACAATATTTCAGTGTAAACCATTTATTCCACAACAATAAAGTGACAATAGAAAGATAAGAAAAAATAAAGTTTGTAGCTCAAGAAAATAAGTAAGATGGATGATCATATAAAAGAATACAAGTTGGTGAAATATTTTAAATATATATTTACAAGCTTCACAATGAGTATTTAAATTAAAGTTGTTAGGTACTCAAACATTCATCACAAAATGATAATAACAAGTCATTAAGATAAGAGTTGGATAAAACCTTTTAGTATAAAAGAGGAAGAGGATAAAGATAAAGAAAGAAATTAGATGCATATATTTCTTTTAAAGAAAACTAATTTTTTATTTTTCTATGTTAATAACTCTACTCTTTTTATCTCAACATAATTCTTAAACTAATGCGTCATAAATTTTAGAGTGAGCTAAAAACTTTTTATTTATAAGATTTTTTGTGTGTAAGGCAAAAATAATTTGTGTACTGTTATGATTAGTTTGGAGAAGTTAAAGAAAAAAAATAATTGGAAGTGGTTGTTTTCAATTTGTTATAATTATTAGTGAAACTTAATTACTAATAGCTATAGATATAATTTACTCTTTAGACTAATTAATGTTGTTTATTTCATTTTTAACTTTTCATAGTTTTATCAAGCTCAATTATTATGTTTTTGGAAACTAAATCTATAGTTGTATATGACTTTTTTTTATCATCTGAATGCAAATTAAGATTTGAAGACTAATTCTTCTTTTATTCATAAATTATTGATTCAATTTTTTTTATCAATAAGAAATAAATAAATGAGAATATTTAAGATGTTCTAACTCTTATACAAAACTGCACAACACTGTACATACAAGCACATGAACTTGAAATCTTTTTTTTTTATATGTAATCATATAAAAAAAATATGAATAATAAGTATTCATAAATACAGGTTTATTACCTTTGCTAATTCTGGAACTATTCTCATCTTTAATATCAATGACTTAACTGAACTATTTTTATCTATAATATGCTGACATCCTTCTCTCTTTTACAGACACATACAGATCCAATAACATATATATTCGATATAATATTCACATTTTGCATCTAGTTCCAGTATAAAACTATATATTATATTATGACCTTTCGTCAACAAAAATATAACTTAAATAAATAGTTCATAATAGAATCTAGTTATTATTAATAGAAATATTCAATGAAATAAAATTAGTCAAAATCTTAAGAAATAAAACAAAAACATAATACTTGAAAATTTATTAGAAAAACTACAAATAGATAATATTAATTAAAATTTTAAAATAACATAACAACTAACTATAAAATACATCTCTTAATCAGAAAACACTTGAAATTATTAGCTTAAATCCCTATTATGAACCTTCTTTCACTTGTAAAAAAGTTTGAAAAATATATAAAATATAATTTAACTCTTAATACGTATTCGTACCAATGTTATTAGTTTTCATTTTTTTAAATCAAATTCATTCTTTTAAATAAGGTTTCGAGTTCAAACCAATAAATATTTCACACTAATAATGTAATATAAAAAATTCTTTTAAGTAATATTTAACATTTTAAAAATTATCAGTAAAATTTAATATATATATATATATATGATTTTTTTAGAAAAACTGTACCATTATAATTAAAATATAATAAAAAGTTATAAATATAGCAAAGAACAGCATGAATATAGTATATGAAAATTAAAAGAAAAGTTATTACATGTAGTTTGAATAAAAATAGTTATTATAAATTAAGCTTTATTATAAATTGTCAAGTTTTCCATTATTTGTTTTTATATTTAATTTTGAGCAGAAAGGAGAGTATTGATATACTAACTAGTCCAGCAACTAATACTTGGCTATTAACTAGGTAGGTGCCGAATGTTCTCCTTTATCGAATAAATAGTTAAATAGTAGGTGAACTGGTAACAGTTGTTAAAAAACTTGAAAATAGTACAAAAGTTCAAATCTCCAATCTCACAGTTACTGCTGAAGATCTAGATTGAAACGCAAGCTTTGCAGTTCAAGAAATTAAAGTCCACCCTTTCCCTTCTAAACGTGGTAAGCATGCATTCGACCTTTTAGCGATATTTAACGACTACTTCTTCATTGTATTATTTCATGTAATTAAGGACCTGAAAATCCCTAGAATACTGTCACAAATAAAAGCTCTCTGACATACCATTAAAGAAACAAATAATAGCGGTGGTGCGGGGAACAACTTTCAAGACACATATGTGAACAGATGAGAATTAGAGTATTTTATGTTTATCAGTTAATGCAAAGTTTAGTGTACTTAATAAAATTAGGATTTTATTTTTCACGTTTTGTTTTGTTGTAATATAAAAACATAATATTTGACCTATCTTTTATTTTTTCTATATTTTTAGTCATTTTTTAAAATCTTTTGAGTTATTTGACTTAGTCAACCAATCCCTGATAACTTGGTATCCTGCTTTAGCTCGACAAAAAGTAGACCATTTTTGGTTGATTTAACTTTTGGGCAACAACTGTTAAGCCAACCACTATTAACACACAGCACTTTTAAACATTGGTATAGAAAAGTTTGGCACAGTAATTTGACTAATTTAAAAGTTGCAATATTAATCTTAGCAGCCACATACAACACAATTAAACAATCAAGAGAAGGAAGAAGTCCCCTAAAGAAAATTTCTAGATACAGTCTTATAGATACTGAACAAAAAATAAAATGAAGGGAAGGGAATAAAAACATGGTCCTAGAAGAAGATGCGAATCAAATAATTATATTCTGAAGAATAACTTCTAAATCCCAGCCTCTTTCGAGCTTGTAGCCATGTGAGACACTTGAAATGAACCTAACAATGAAACAATGCTCCTTATCACTACACAAATGCTTGCGCCACTTCTACATCCATATAATGCTGCATATATATCTGTTATGAAGGATCAAGATTAAGATATATCATGGAACATTGTCACACCCAAAAGTGTCACGCCATTCTAGCATTTGAAGAGTGGCTGCATAATGTGCCAATGCTCCAACCACCACCAGAGCATGAAAAATTTGGTGGCTATGACCTGCCAAGTCGAACCACCCTGGTTTCCACCTTTCGGGTATCCTTGTCACATAGAATAAGGTTCCTATCAAGTAAGATAATGCCATGGCACTTTCATATGCTAAGGTGATGTTGCGTCGAGGATTGGTCCAATTCACAAAGCATGCATGGATTGCAGGCACAATGCCGAAAAGTCCCATTGAGCAGAACAACATGGCACGAAATGCTCGGTATTTGCTAGTGGAAAGTGTTGGGGAGAGCATTGTTGCGATGGTGAACACTCCCATGGCTGTGATCCCAGCAAGATAAATGATTTGCCAATGAGGCTCACAGAGGAAAACATAGTAGATTTGAGGGAAAAAGGAGGTGATGATCATGACAACTATTCCTACATAGTCCAGTCGCCACAGGAACATGTTCAAGTCGTGGGAGTGGCAACAGAAGAGATGGCACATGCTGCTGGAGAAGAGACAGAACATTGAACCACCTAGGAAAACAAAGAATGGCCACCTTGCTATAACCAATGCCGTGGATTGAAGTTCGATTGTCAAAGGCATTTGATTATTTAAATCAAAGAGTATCGTTGTTCCCTGCAGTTTCATCATACAATGTCAGTCTTCATGATATAAACTATTGTAACTTGTTTTCAGAAGGAAAGTATTTCTCTCTATATACACACAGGGTGTGTTTATCCGTTTCTAATGTGATCATAGCTCACTTACCAGTAACAAATCTTTGATGTTATTATGAGAGACATTTTTCTCAGCACTTGAAGAAAAAGACCTGCAAAAGATTAAATGAGAATTTAGTTGGGTTCTGGTAAAATCTATCATACTAGTAGCTAGGCAGTTCACCTAATATAAATTTCTAACCACAATGGCTAATGTAAAACGACAAAAAAGGTTAGAAGTTTATTTTAACTTATAGATTGGACGATGGACAAAGGCAATTTCCTAAGTATCCTCGTTTTAGTTAAACTACCTGTCAAAAGCAAATTGTATAAAAACTCTGGTACATCAACTGCATGACTTTCTGGGTTTAAAGTTAAGAAAAGTGTTTGAAGTTACAGGATTGGTTTGAAATGTACAAAAATAATAAAAATTAGAAAAAATAAATTATTTCAAAATATACAAAGGTATAACTCTACTAAACACTTTTCCCAAAGAAAGTCTTAAATGTTAACAAATTGTGATTATAAATTATGTATTTTTTAATCAAACTCGTGGTCAAGAAACCATTTCCATCATTGTGCCTGGTTTGAAGGTGAGACAAGTGACACAATACAAAAACTCGGTTCCAATATTTATATTAATTCTTGAATAATTAAAGCAACTAGATTCCAGATTTAGTTTGGTTATTCTAAATTTCAATCAGCAGCAGGTGCTGACAACATGCAGGCATGTGTTTTCTGTTACATGAGAAAGGAGATTCCGTAAATCTCAATCTCCGACAACATGCAACTTAGTTTGTTTCTGTCATAACACAAACCACAACACAAGGGAAAAAAAACAAAAACAAAACGGTTGCAGATATTAACCTGGTCAAGAGTTGCAAGAGATCCACCACACGAGGCTTCATCAAATTGGCGAGAGTCAATCCAAGAAACAGTAAAAACCCAACCAAATGGCTGAAACAACAGAACCCCACACAGAAGAACGTTAGACAGACATCATCAAAACGAGAAAAGAGAAAAAGAATGGATTTTGTTGATTACGTCCAAACATTGAGCGTTTCGTTGTGCCAGCGAAAGAGGCTGAAGAGAGCTTGCTTGAAGGGCCAATTGGCCCTGTAATAACGCAGAATGTACTCGTTGTCCTTCATGTATTCCGGCAGCTCCCAAAACGACATAAGAGGGTAGCGTTTAGGTCGGTGACGGTCGAAGCCGTTCTTCTTCATGGTATCTTTGGACTGTTCAAAAGAAAAGGTTTCATCAGTTTCTCTGGTTTTGCGCTTCACCACGCATTTGGTCTGAATAGTGTTCATTGGGCTTGGGAAAGGAACCTTTATGGAATGGTTCGTGAAGAGTGTGAAGAGTGTGATGAGAAGAGATGATCTGAGAAGGAAGGTAACGATGGATGAGAATGTCACTGGTGGTGGTTGCGTGGCTAAATGTTGATGCAGTAATGGAGGCTGCACAACTGCACCAACTGCAGCATTTAAGGAGCCTGAGTCAGTCTCCGCGTAAGCTTTGGCACTATTATGTGGGGTTTGTTAAAACTTAAAAACCCATGCACACACTTTTATTACAATAAATATATATTCATAATCATAAATAATCGATTCCATTCTCATATATAGCTGCAACGATAACTTGTATTATTCTTTATGAATTTCCTTTGTCAAGTCAATATCTGAATTTGGAAACTTAGGTCACTTGTAAATCATCTACCAACTCTCATCTTGTGGTGGAGTATGGACTACAGCTATCGTTTCTTTTAATTTAACTATAGTAATAAATCAATCATAAATCTAAATTTCCCAAAGAGTACTAATGTTGGTGTCACACGATTTGGAGGTGTATACATACACTCCAAGATATCAAGTGATGTCAGAGAAAAAGAAATTTAATTATGCTTGTTAATGAAAAATTAGGCTCCGATTATTTATTTTATTCAGTCTAATTCTTCATTTAATATTAAATATATGGAATTTAAAATAAAATGAATAATATATTTGTCAAAAAAAAGGTGAAAATGCTAATACTTTTAAGGTTATCTGAATATACAATAAATATAAATTAAACAATAAAATTATTTGATTCTTAAATGTTTAAATAAATTTATCTCTAAGCAATTCTTTTAACTTTGAAATGAAACTTCTACTAACAACAAAGAACCACAGAAAGAAACCTGCAATCAACAAACTCTTAAGTACGGATTATAACTTGTACGGTTTATAACTTATATGTGCACGTTATTCATACACAGAGAATAATAGAGTTTACTATTATTTTAATTAAGAACTGATTAAGAAATGTCGATATGTTCTTTCTAATTTTTCGTATTTTATTAATAAGTATTTTATAAAAACATAATTATTTTTTTACATGTAAAAGACATTACTAGGACCAAATTAAAATTATATATACCATACTATACTTTTATCAATAGAAAAATATATGAGTGTAAGTAAAAGAATCAATTTTTTTTTTCAAACATTATTTTTAAACTTTAGTTATAACTCAACTTTTTTGTTTGCATTTTCTTAACTAGGTATACTTTAATACTTTCTATGAATGGTTCATATACAATGTCAAAAATTCTTTGTACAGTTATGAGTTTAAATCTATAAATTATATGAAATGTGGTTACGGTGTAATTAGTGCATTAGAATATGGTTAAAGAGCATTTTTTAGGATTTAAAATAGCTGGGTGTAGAAGGAAATGGTGACATGTGTGAAGTATTTTGTGTTAACAGCGGCATGGAGCATTTGAAGGCATAAAAATGAAATTATTTTTAACAATAAAAAATATGATGTTGGTGAGCTGTTTGTTTTGGTACAGTTTAACTCTTTAACAATAATCAGAAAAAAAAATATAAAAGAACTTATTTCTCTTATTTTGATTGGTGTTTTGGAACCTTTAGTATACATGCAAATGATTAAATAAACGCATGTAGGCAAGGTTGACAAGAATGGAATGTGAGACTAATCTATTATATGGATCTTGGAATACAGTGTTATTATGCAAAGTACCTAAATAATGTGAGTTTGAGAAAAGTTGAGTTCTTGTCCATTTGATTAAGATGTTATTATCTCTTTTATCTTATAATGTTTATTTGTTTCTACAGGAAGTATGAGTGTTGTTTGGTGATGCAGGGAACAAATTTGATCGAGTCAAATTTGGAGCAATGGTGTTTGCATCAGGTTGCTTTATGCTAAGATAGCTGTGAAATTATGAAAGCTGGAGAAGATAGATATTATGAGAGGTGTAGAAGGATGTTATATGTGTAGGTTATCTAGTTAAAAGATGCAGTTTTTTATATTGGATTGTTGTTTAGTGTTTGTTGTTTGAAAAATATTACTTTGACATCACTATTTATAAATTATATTCATTTGATATTGACTTTATTCAATAAAATATTATATAATAATAATTTATTTAAGTGTCAAATGGTTGTATTTTACTTATTGTTTTTCTTAATCTAGCCTTCTACTTTACTTTTTTGTATTAGTGTTAAACATGTATGTTGCTACATACTTTAAAGGCTGAAACCTTTTTTTTGTCAAGAGTGTTTCATTGTAATGTTTTGATGCCTTATATCTCTCATTTCAAAGCTCTTAAACCCATAATTGTTTTGTATGTTAGTGGTTTCTGCAAGTTTTAGTTATTGTGACTGTTTTTGAGTTAAGTGCAGAATCATACTTGTATCTAGACTTTAGATTGGAGTTTTATAATTGTACAAGATATAATACTTGTGAAATGCTGACTACTTTGTTTTATCTTTTTATTAACACTTTGTGCATTTTTTACATAAGTTAAGATAATCTTATTACCTCATTTAATTTATATTAGTTATTATTAAAAGAAAATAATGAAAATCCTATTTGTTACAAACATTTTACCAATATTAAAAGTTTTTTAGTAACACATTTCATGTGATTGAAAGTTTTCTCTTACAGTATATATCTTATCAAAAAGTTTGATGAGATATAGTGAGCGGTAAGGAATTAAAATTTTGTAGTAAAAGTTATCTTAGTTTTACTTGGAGAGTATTATTAAGTAGAATGTGTGTATGGTGTTTCTTAATTAAATTTTTTTATTTGTGCTGTTTATTATTAATGAATTGTGATTGTTGTTGAATCAATTTTGTAATTTAAGATGACGCGGTTGAATTTTGAGTTGTGAAGTTTATATAAATACTTAAAAGCCAAATCAATTCTTGATAAAATAAATTTATTTTCTATAGCAATTTAAAAATGGTTTAGTTGAATTTTGAGTACTCTTAAATTTAGATAAATGCTTAAAATTAAATCATTTCTTTCATGATGAAATAATTTTATTTTCTAAGTTAATAGTTAATGCATATTTAGCTTAGTTGATTCGAAAACATACTTCTTAATTTTAACCTTTATTCTTATTATAAATTGTAGTTTAAGGTTCGAATTCTTTTAAAAAAATTACTTTAAGGAATTAATAAAACAATTCAGAAACTAGATAAATTCACGTAATATTGTATTATATGCTAATATACTGTAGAAATGATTTCTTTAGTAAACAATTGCCTATTTTTTTCACATATATAACTTATTTAATGAGGGATAAATTCAGAATAAGCAAATTAGTCTTGAGAGAAAATTTTTTAGTGGTTTTTCTTTAATTATCCAAGAGGAAAATGTATATAAATAATTATACTTCGACTCATAAAAAGTATGAAATTTTTTAATATACCAAATAAACTCTCAAGACTAAGAGAGAAGTATTCATTTTTAAACCCCTTATTTTATTGTTCACTTCTAAACCTTTTGTTTTTTTTATAAATTATGCTAATGTTTCAACTTCAACTTTTACACATTATTTATGTAAAATTACTAAAACGAAAAACAAATGAGTAAACACAAAAGAGAAATTAACACATTGCAGATAATCTCTTTCGAGAAACTCACCTAAATTATTTTTCATACTAATTTGAATATTTCAGTCATTCTATATAATTATTTTTTATTTGAATTATAAAAAATAAACATGAAAATTGTTCAAACTTCCCTAAATTCGTAAAATAATTTTTTTTATGATATCTTAGTTTATAATTTAATAATAATAATAATAAGTTGAACTAAATCTTTACAATGTATAGGAAAAATAAAATAAGTAAAACCTATTTTGAAAGGAAAATTAATTACAACTAGTATTTTTTTTATCAGTACAATTACTATAAGGATAAGTTGATAATATTCAGTCCATAATTTTTAATGCATATAATATTTTTAAGAAACATAAAAATCATGAATAAAAGATTATGCACTTTAAAATTTATATTGATGCATTTAAAAGATTTTTTTTAATTTTTTAAATTTTTATTATTATCAAGTTATAAAATAAAATTAAAAGTCATGTAAATAATATAAGATAAAACATCAAAATTTATCAATATTAAGAAACTTTTTACTCTAAAAAATATTAAAGCTGTGGTAATGAAATAATACAAATATGTTGAGTTCCCATTTTAATTTTTTTAAATATGTAAAACATTTTTCCAAAAAGTACTCTCATGGAACATGTTTGTTCTATCTTTTCTAGAAACAAAAAGATAGTTTTCAAAATAGTAAAAAATAAACAGTCCTATACATTCTTACTTTTAATATATTAATATATAGGTGCCTGTCAATCATGTAAACAACTATAAATTAAGAAACTAATTTATTAATTTTTATGGAGGAAACTAATACAATGTTAAACTTTTATAATATCAACAATACAGGCAATATGTTTTGTTTTATAGTAAAAACTTTTAATTTTTGGGTAGGTAATGTAGAATAATTTCGACATAACAACAAATGGAAAATTTATTTATGTGGGGACATGTATGATAAAGTCTTGACATCCAGTGTTTTTATAGTTGTATTTGTCAGTTTCCTTTGTAGTATTGTTTTGACATGGATTTTCAGAACTAAGAAAAGAGCATAACTGAGACTTATTGCTACTATTACTATAAGAGTAACATATATATATTCTTTAACACCTTTATAGGTTCATAGCATATCTGAAGCATAATATATTTACGTAGAGCTTAGTGATGGTAGTGTATACTTTCTTCTTCTATTTATCTGTCTTATTCATCTTTTAATTTCATCACTCATATGTCTTCTATTGATTTATAGACAAACATGTTTCATCTTGATATATAAAAAGGTAAACAACCAATTTGCTCAAGGCATGAAACATTGTGAAATTAAGAATTGATATTTAATATTATAATTTAAGAATAAAATAATTTTTTATTTTTTAAAAATTAATTTGTAAAAATATATTGTAATAATAAAATAGTTTCATAAAATGTAATTATAACTTTTTGCACATTACTATAATTTTATTATTTTAATGATTAAACTGATGTTTCCTCATTTAACAAGAAAGTTGAGTATTTATTCAGTATAAAAATAAATAAAACTTTATTGCAATACTTAATTGAACTTTTTATTTGATAATTGTCTGCAAATGTGTTGTTTTGAATGAAGTTAAATGATAATTAAATATATATATTATAAGTTTTCTAAAAGATCATTTCTAATAATTTCATTCTAAAAATTGTGGGAAAAAATAGTTTTCACGATATTAAAAATTTAGAAGAGAGTTTGAAAGGGAATAAAATGAAAAGGCAGTATATGTTTCACTCTTTATCTTTTTACTAAAATTAATTTTGATTATTTATATTTTTAAAAATATGTTTCCATTATTTATTTTCAAATTTGAGCTAATATTATTGAAAAGTGTTATATTTTTCATTTTAAAACATACTTTTAAACCCTTTTTTATTTGTAAATCTTACTCATTAAATTATTCTCAGACAAAATCACGGTTCTCATCATATGTTTGAAAAAAGATGTATGAAATTTGAATTTCACAAGCAATTGAAAGAAGCTTTTATAGTTAGTATTCTAGTAAGTGCATTACATGTGATAAATATTTATTTTATATATCTAACATTTATAGTAAACAAATATTCTTTTAATATATAAACTGTAGTTAGAATTTTAATGAATAATTTATGGTTATGTTAAATTATTATTTTTAAAAATTGATATAATTCAATTTAGATATAAATGAAAGTGGATTACTTGAATAGAGAAACAAATAGTCAGTTAATTATATATAAAGATATGTAATTTGAAATATTATATGTTAGTACAAAATTTACTTTAGGAATTCATACAAGGTAAGAAATAAGGCAATCAAGTTATTGCTTAGACATTGAAGAAAGAGAAAGAGAGGAGAGTAAGTGGTGATATGACATGTAAGGTACTCTAATACGTTAAGAGTGATATCATTTTCCAATTCTTTTTCCTTTTTTCATGTACAAGAATAAACCCTTACAAGTATCAGTTGCCAGAAGAAAGGTTACTGCTCCACCTACTAATTACGCTCTTCTGATTTGTGACAATGCTGCTTACTTAATAATAGTAACACTATGTCTTCATCTACAAGTAAACAAAAATGTTTTAATACATGTTGGGTTTAGGAGTTAAAAAATAAAAATATCTTGAAAATGAATGAAAAGAACACATCTTAATTCTTTGATTAAAATATGCTAAGCATTCCATTGTAAATATGAATAAGAAACAAATTCGTCATGCTGATATAACTTGTTTTTTGTCACGTGATCAATTTCAGATTCAGAATGTTTAATCATGTAAACCATTTTCAAGTTCAAGTTCAAGTGTTGAATAATGTAACACTTAATCTATTTATGTTCAATCATGCATACTTTTAGTCAATTAGATCATTCAAAAATTATGTCTTTCATTTTTAATTTATTTTTATTTGAATAACTCTTATTTTATCACACAATTTTTCAATATTTAGATAATTTAATATTTACCAATTTTAATCAAATTCTTAATATATTTTTCCTCTTGATATTTTATAAATAATAAATGTTACGATTCTCATAAATGTTAATTACATATAATTATTATTTAATAACGTACTTTTTATATAATCTTTATAAAGAATTACTTAATTAATATGTAAAAAAAATATATATTATAAAAAATTCTATCCAACAAAAATAATATATATATATATATATATATATATATATATATATTTTATTTTATAAAATAAAAATAAGTATAATACTGTATGTCTTCTGATGTTATCCCTA
>Ga0123340_1005019_pt1 | contig 12559 bp, 7 predicted proteins | sample SirMexnodulemix_FD_89961 | JGI IMG/M metagenome (GOLD analysis project Ga0123340, IMG submission 89961) | Root nodule microbial communities of legume samples collected from Mexico - Siratro Mexico nodule mix | ecosystem: Host-associated > Plants > Roots > Nodule | place: Mexico: Nepantla... | reverse complement strand
TACCATGAGTAAAAGACCAAAATTTAATTAATATTTATCAATAATAGAAACATCAATTAATTATTTAATTTATTTATTTTAATATTTTATGTACTATTTGTCAAAGAAAGAAGTTTAAAATTATTTTTCTTTATTTTCTTAAAAGAAGAGAAAATCAAGTTAGACTGACCGTTTGTGAATGACTGTTTAGTATGGAGAAGGGGTCAGATGCCAGAATTGTACGAAACTGTAAACTTGCACTGTCAAGTATTAATATTTTATTTATATACTATTATTATTTTTTAAACGTTTTTTATCTTTTATTTTGTAATTATTTTTATTGTTATTTTTAATTAGTTATAATTGTTGTTTTTATTATTTTATAGAATAAATATAGCAAAACATAATCAATTATCAATTACAAGAACCAATTATAATTTGCGTTTAATCAACGTAATCGACTATAATTATAATATCAGTTATCGTTACATTTTACATAACATAATTAATAATAGTTTATGTTACATTTATAACTTAATTGATTATCATTTACATTATATCTAACATAATTAATTATCATTTATGTAATGAAATAGAAAAAACAAATGACAGAGGAAAATTTGTATTTAACAACCTATTTTTGTCTGCTTTCCTCTCATCGTTATCATATCCTATCTATACTTGTCAGTCTCTGCAAACACTGAACTATCATTCAATTCAAACGCATAGTTCATTCACTCTTTCAATCCATTTCAACAGTAAACAGTAAATTAACATATAAACACATAGTTTTTGTCTTTAAATTCTCAAATAAATTACATTTAATCTCTATTTCATTTCTATTTAATTTCAATAATAAACTAAAACCCTACATCACTCTATAATTTCTTTTGTCTAATTTTAAAATATTAAAATTCAGATAATAGAAGATTCCGGGTCGATCCATTTCGGTTAATGGGCCAGGATTTCAGCCCAAGAAGAAGGTAACAATATGAGCAAACGTCCTTTTATTTGCTTCTTCATTCGGCACCAGGATTCCGCACCTAGTTTAGCTGTCCCTTCAGTACTTAACCGCCTCTCACTCATTCCAAACAAACAAACACACCGTTACCATGGCTTCCTTTTCTGCCTTCAGAACCCGATCCTCACCGTTCATCGCCCAACGCTTCTCGATCCAACGCTTCCAGATCCGCCACTCCTCCACCTCTTCCTCCGCCTCCCCGCTCCTCAACTCCCCCGACCCCGTCCGAACCGGCTTCGGTCGAACAGCCCTCTCCACCGCCCTCGCCGGCTCCAGTGTCCTAGGGCTTCTTCTCTACGGCTTCTACTCTTTTTCGCCCACTTCGGTTGATTCGCTCGCTTCTCTCGTTGACCGGTCAACCCCGAATTCGGAGGACCAGAAGCGACTTTCCTCCTTCTTTCCGAAATTTTCACTCCCTGAAAGTTCCGGTAGCTTGCTACTTGGAGGCAAGTTTTTCTCGCCTTAAGGTCCTCAAATTAATTAATTAAGCTTTAAAGCTGGTTTGGTGGTTTTGGTTTTGTTAATAATTGTAAAATTAACAAAATGACGTCGTTTGGTTTTTTGGTGCTGCAGATGCGGTCAGGAGAAATATTTTCTTCAACTATGAGAAGCGCATACGGTTGCGAAGTCCTCCGGAAAAGGTGCTTTTAATGACATTTATATCACCTTGCTGTTCTTATTTTAATCAATTAAATAATTGTAACGTAATAATCTTTTTCTATACGCACAAACTTCAATTGATGTTTTTAATTGTGGTTGATTATTCTAGCTTTTCGGAACTTTGGAAATATTGTATGACGAATTCAATTTCTTTACCTTAAAGTGGGGGAAATTATTACATGTTTCGGGCTACTATGGTTTTGAATCTAGATGAATCTCATGGGATTCTATTTTATTAACACTATCTTGTAAATTAAAAAGAATCTTAGCTGTGTTGTGTAGACATTGGTTTAGATGATAAACACGAGGCGACCCTCGATCATATAATGGATTTTCCTTAAAAGGTGGCTCAAAAAAAGGGAGGAGAGAGATGGAAAATGTTACAAGTGATGTGATGGTAAAGAAGATAAAAATTAAGACAGAATGAGTGTGTATTTATTTATTTATTTTTTTATCTTTTGAAAAAAACCTCTTTCACTCAACCTTTTAAAAATGTAAATTTTTCCTTTACTGTAAAAAAAATTTAACTGCGTAGAGAATGCGTTTGGGTTAGCTTTTCCTCTAAATGAGAAGAAGTCCAACGAAAGGTGGGCTAAATTCTACTTTAAAAAAAATTCTATCCCTCATGTAGCAAGTTCTCCTGCATAATAGAATACAGAAAATATTCAATGCGACCTTTTTTTTTTTAACAGATATTAGATAGCTTTGCCTTGTCCTTTGTAGTATGTTTGGATGAAGAATGTTCAAAAGGTAATTTATTTTCTTAAATTTTTTTGTGACAAATACTATGAACTAAAAAAATACTATGAACTGATATTATTTAACTACAAAAATAAAATTTTTATATTTGATAATACTGATACTTTTTAACTATGAAAATAAACTTTTGATGATAATTGAAATACTCTATCTGAATAGGAAATTAAAACTCAACAAATATTTTATTATTTATCCAAAACATTTGAAAGATGAAATTATTTAACATAAGAGCAATTCAAATTCAGCATAATTGAATCTCTTGGAAGTTGTAAAATTCTCTATCCAAATACATGGTTAATTTTTTACCTTTTAGGGAATTAGGAGGAATAATAATAGAATATATCATTAAAAAGTTAATGTTAAATAAAAGTTTTCAAATGATGACGGCATTGACAATGTCTACTATTATTTTGATTAAGGTTTTTGAGTACTTTGCATCTGATCGTAGTCCAAAAGGAGAAGTACTGATGAAACCAGCAGATCTAATGCGGGCAGTGGTTCCTGTTTTCCCTCCATCTGAATCCCACCTTGTTAGAGATGGATACCTGGGAGGAGAAAGGAGACCGGGTCATTTACGCTGCCCTCCTTCTGAATTTTTTATGCTTTTTGATGTGAACAATGACGGACTTATATCTTTCAAAGAGTGAGTTGTCTCTCCTCCGTTAATGTTGTGTTCTTTGTTAAGTGTTTTCCTTTTATGATCGGGAAATAGGGTTATCTCCATTTATTGTATGCAAGCATGTTTGGTCTTACACAAAGTATAATTTCATGTTTTTTGTGCTGAGTTTTGAAAACATGAAACAAAGTAAAAATGAGGTGACGATTTTATAATTGTTATTGAAAATATGAAATGAAAAGAGAAAATGTTTTGGCAAACTAAATATGTCCTTTGTTTTCTTCTCTTTCCTTTTTAGTTTACAAAGGTTGTCTAAGACCTGTTATGGGAAGGGGGATAGTGTAAAGTGGAAGCAAAGCAGCCTATGTATGAATCCAATTGAGGGTGAAGCAGTCCTCAAAGGGGCTTGCTGCCACTTTAACTAAGGTTATTCGGCTAAATTTTTTCTTCTAGTTTGTACTTTCTTTTCATCTGTCTGCTCATGTTCTATGTTTGTATGTGTGTCCAACTTCTGTTCTTTTTCTCTGGAGCAGGTATATCTTTTTTGTAACACTACTCAGCATCCCAGAATCCAGTTTTACAACGGCATTTAAAATGTTTGATGTCAACAATAATGGGTGAGTTTTCGTCTAGTCCTTTGACAGTGAATGTATATATAGCCTGAGTTAATATATTGTAAATTGTGATTCGTTATTTTACTGTATATTGCTGTATATTCTGCTCTTTACTCACTTCACCATTATATTAATCAGTCATTTTTTTGAGGACATTTCAATTTCAAGGCTAAACAAAATGTTGTATTAAAACTATAGCTACATTTTAATTGGATTTGCAGTCTTCTGGATGCTTGCTTTTTCCAGTATTATATCTCTCTTCTGATGACATTAGTTTGTTTTCCCCATTTACAACTTTACAGGGAGATAACTAAGGAAGAGTTCAAGAAAGTGATGGCATTGATGCGATCCCGTCATCGACAGGGTGTTCACCATAGGGATGGACTGCGAACTGGCCTAAGGGTGAATGATTCTGTGGAAGATGGAGGCCTGGTGGAATATTTTTTTGATAAGGATGGAAATGGATGCCTCCAGCATGATAAATTTGTTAAATTTTTGAGAGACTTGCATGATGAGGTAAATGTCTAGTTGCTTCAATCGCAGTTTCCTTATGGTTGCTTTGTCACTTCTGCTCCATTTATTTTTTGAAAATCATATTAGTTGTCTGAATATTTATGATATATTGCATAGATACCTGGAAAAATGATTTTATACTTATGTTTTTATTATCATTAATGTGGTGGATGTAGTTGTGACCTTTGATGATGGCATTAAGGACTGCAAAAACTGTATTGCTTTGATGTGTTATCAGAGATAGTTTTAAGAAATTTTAGTGTTTGCAAATTTAAGTTTCTCAGTTATGTTAGATACTTTAGGAAGCATGCAGACTAGTTGTTTGGAAACCGATAATTCTTTTGAACTATGTCAGATATGGTGATTGAACTTATGGGTCTGTCACGCTATCTTTAATATATGTTGATCTTAGAAAGGGAAAAGCAAGTGCACTGACAGTGAAATATTTATGAGTCTGCTTGGAACGTGTCAGTGTGATAGAACTGGATCAGGATACGGAAGAAAATAGATGAAGAAAAGTGACAAAATATGTATTGTTCTCTAGTTTAGCTCTGTTAACAGAGCCAGTGATAGTTACACTGATGCACAGGGTATTCAAGAGACGCTGTTTTCATCCCACTCCAAGAGTTCAAACCATTCCAACTTGCTAAGATCCCTCACTCCTATAAACGAGCAAAGGCTATCTAATTAGCCTATTGTTACTAACTAATTAATAGGGCTTACCTATTGTATTTGACATACGGGATTGTGATTTAATGAGATAACTTGATTCTTGTGCTTCTGCATAAACAATTGTGCATATTTGAATTAGCACCATAAATTTTATGTATGTGAGATTATTCTTTTCCATTTTCTGTGAAAGTTTCGTATGTGTAGAATCTTTCTATGGTGACCGCAGAAGTGATTATATATAACCGTTAGTTGCAATATTTTACGTAGATTCTGAGACTGGAGTTTGCTCATTATGACTACAAATCACAACAAACAATATCAGCCAAGGACTTTGCACTCTCCATGGTTGCTTCTGCAGACATGAGTCATCTAAGCAAGTTGCTTAAACGGGTTGATGTATTGAATGATGATCCATGCCTCAAGGATGCACGTATCACATTTGAGGACTTCAAAAACTTTGCCGAGCTAAGAAGAAAATTAGTGCCATTTTCATTGGCTGTTTTTAGTTTTGGAGAAGTAAATGGTCTGTTGACAAGAGACGATTTTCAGAGGGCAGCATCACAGGTACGCCATTTTATCTTTAATATTTTGCTCAACATAGTACTAATGCATTGATGGTTACTATGATTGGACATTTTTGTAGAGGATTCGATTCTTATTTTATCTAATCAATGTTGCAATTTTTTTCTGCTATTAACCTTGAGTTATATGATCCGGGTGTTTACTTTAGATTATCAAAGTTGGTGCCTTTCTAATTTTTTTTTCCTTCACCATTTTTCTAGATTATATAGCTAGAATAGCAAATGCTTATTTTGTTTGATTGTTTTAGGTATGCGACATATCTCTCTCGGACAATGTGGTTGACATTGTTTTCCATTTGTTTGACACAAATCGGGACGGAAACCTAAGTTTTGATGAGTTTGTGAGAGTGCTACACAAGCGAGAAAGGGACCTTGCACAACCCGTGGAGACAGGAATCATGGGTTGGTTATCATGCTTCTGGAATTGTAGTAATAACAAATCTTCAGGGTTGTTTTCCTGATGTGGAAAAGTTATTCACAAAAATTTCAAGTACAGTCAAAACAGAATGGAATGGAACCGCTGGGGGAAGTCAATATTGAAAGAAAACTAAAGGAAAAGATGGGCAGTGGTTTTGGTCTGGGACTTGAAGTTTTCCCGTAGAATGCATGTGCCAAATACAGGTCTTCCTGATATAATCTCACTTTGCAAGTATCCTCAAAGAAAAAGTGGTCACAGAAATATTATACTCTTGATAGCTCAGACATATCCAACGACTATGCTGCAACTGCTAAATCAAGTTGTGGCCTTTACTAAGGGGGTCAACCCCTTAATTGCCATGTACGTACCCCAGCTTTGTAATCTGTGCTCGGTATTCAATATGAATGTCTGAGGTAGTAAAATTAGTATTTACGAATGCCTACAATTGTTCTTATCTGCACTGTATGTTAATGTAATGTAATACCTACCCTACCCTATATGGTAATAATGGACATTCATACCCTTAGCCCTTAAGTAATAATGCACCTTACAGAGTGCAGTTAGCTAGATGTTAGCCTTGAGAAAAGTGACGGAACAAGTTACAATGTATTAAATATACTCTTCAATGTACTTCTTTCTTTCTTTCTACATCTCTTGATGTAATGATCATTGCATTCATATCATGTTATGAAGTAATTAATTGGTTCATGTTTGGACTAAAATAATATTCAATTCTCTTTTCAAACTAAAATCATTTGCATGAAAGATTTTGATTTTATTTTTCCGACTTTTGTTCCCATTTTACTCGTCTAAATACGTGATGAAGTATTTGGTGTGGTTTATGCTTTGTGAACACTTTTAATAGCTATAAACAGGCATCCTTTTTTTTTTTGCTATTTAATGCATTCTTCCACCGTATAATTAATATGTATTCTTCCACCGTATAATTAATATGTATGATATAGTGAATGAATTGTAAAACAAGTTACAATTGGTAGGACTTATAAAAGAATTTATTGGAAGAGAAAAGTTAAATTTTAATACTCTATTTTAAAAATGTAGTCTATAAATGTTTGTCTAGGAGATATTGTTGATATGAAAATGAGTCATCTAGTAATCAATACATTGTAGATTCACATATCCATTGATTCAAAAATATTAACCTTAATTCGTTCTTCTTTATATATGCACTCCTTATTAATAGATATTCATTAGAGTTTAAAATAATGTAAATTATACGACTTGTTTTTTTTTTTTATTATTATACTACCTATTATTTTATAACCATGTTATTGGTGAATTATTCCACGAGCTTATTGATTATTGATAATTAATCTTTATGACCATATTCTTAATCCTATTTTGACCATCCCTTAAATATTTGCCTGACTATTTTTAATGAAATTTTCTCTCAATAACAATTTTTTATCTACCTAAAAGGTTTCGAATCTTGTTAAAACACATGATTTGATAATTGATTTAAAGTAATCAATTCATAAATCAAATGAGTCGACCTTGAATTGAAAATTGAAGTTGTTAAATAAATCAGTTGAATTTAAGTAATGTATAGTTCAATTTATATGAGCTATATGATTAAATTCACGTGATAAAATTATCAATTAGGTATTTTTTTTTAACACGAAAATATATAAACAAAATAAGTCAAAGTCAAAATTTTAGACCAAATCGAGCATGAGTTGAATTAAGTTATTTGTAAGCTCGAATTGAGTTGAATACAAACTATATTGAACTTGAGTTGAGTTATGAGCTGAATAAATCCGTAGAGTCAAAATAAATTTAATTCAAGAATTTCATTTCTAAGAGCAAGCTTTCTTATTCCCATCTTTTTAGAACCTGTATTTACCTTTTTTTTCTTAAATCGAAGAGAGGAGAAAGAAAAATGATCGAAAAGTGAGAAGTTAAAGTTTTGAGAAAAGTGTCGTTTTGAGTCTGCGGGGTCTAATTAAGAAGTCGTCAAAGCCTGGAACGATAAAGAAAAATTTAGCAAGTAAAGGAGGGACCATAATAAATTACAAATACTTCGAAGGAAAAGGTCCACAGGTGAAAATGAAATCAAAATCACATTTGTGAACAGGAAAAACAAGACGCGGGACCGGCCAAACGACGTCGCTTCGCTCCTATTTTAGGTGCAAGTTTTGAATCATGTCAACCCCACCTTGTCTCACTGCACATGCTTTTGTGCTGTGTTTTTATTTTCTAATAATAATGATAATAATAAAGCTCGCACCCTTTTCTTTCTTCCTTTCATTCCACAAATCACTCATTCAATCTCTTCCTCCTCCCATCTTTGACTTGAGGCCAAAGAAACCCTAAGCCAAAAGGGAAAGGAAGGAATAACCATCTCCATAATCCATAACCATATAAACACCTAACGTAACATATCTCTCTCACTTCCTCTGTTTTTCATTTATTGCTATTATTTGTATTAATTATGACTGATTAATTTAATTAAATTTAATTTTCACGACAATCGATGATTCAGTTACATGGGGAAGCCGGCGGGAAAAAAGAAAGATCAGGAGATTGCGGCTCCCGCCACGAAGGCCAACGGTCACCACCCGACAAAATCATGGGAGGACAAACGCGGCGCGGCGGCGTCGTCGTCGAAGGCGTTGGACGAGGACACGGCCATGTTCATAAACATGTCGCAGGAGCTTCGGGAGGAAGGGAACAGGTTGTTTCAGAAGAAGGACCACGAGGGAGCGATGTTGAAGTACGAAAAGGCCCTCAAGCTTCTGCCAAGGAACCACATCGACGTGGCGCACCTCCACACCAGCATGGCCATGTGCTACATGCAGATGGGGCTGGGCGAGTACCCGCGCGCCATCAGCGAGTGCAACATGGCGCTGCAGGTCTCGCCGCGCTACACCAGGGCGCTGCTCAAGCGGGCCAAGTGCTACGAGGCGCTCAACCGCCTCGACCTGGCCATGCGCGACGTGCGCGTGGTGCTGAATTTGGAGCCCAATAACTCGATGGCGCTGGAGGTTTTGGATAGCTTGAGGGAGACGATGGAGGAGAAGGGGATTGTGATTGACGAGACGGAGATTGCGCTCGCGGCGCTGCAGCAGCATCCGGAGCCACCCTCGGCGCGGCTGAGGAAGGTGGTGAGGGAGAAGATCAAGAAGAATAAGAAGGAAATCAAGGGGGAGGATGAGGGAAAAGCGAAAAAGATTATTGTTGAGGAGAAGGTTAAGGTTGATAATGTTAGAAAAAAGGAGAAAGAGAAATTGGGGAAAGTGGAAAAGGGGAAATTGGGGAAGGAAGAGAAAGGGAAATTGGGGAAGGACGAGAAAGAGAAATTGGGGAAAGATGAAAAAGGGGGTGTTACTAGGACTGTGAAGTTGATATACGGAGAGGATATTAGATGGGCGCAATTGCCTGTGAATTGTGGAATGAGGTTGGTGAGGGATGTGATAAAGGACAAGTTTCCGGGGTTGAAGGGTGTTCTTGTGAAGTATAAGGATAGGGAGGGTGATTTGGTTACTATAACTAATACCTCTGAATTGAGGCTGGCTGAGACTTGTCATGTTCTTGGGTCGATTCGGCTTTATGTGACGAAGGTTGAGCCGGAAGAGGAGCCGTTTTATGATGATGGGGTTGTGGCGGAGAGTGGGAAGGTGGTTGAGAATGGGAATGGGGGTGTGGAGAAGGAGGGGAGTACTACTGTGGAGGATTGGCTTGTGCAATTCGCTAGGTTGTTTAAGAATCATGTTGGGTTTGATTCAGATGCATATTTGGATATTCATGGGATTGGGATGAAATTGTATTCGGAGGCCATGGAGGATGCAGTGACAAGTGAGGCTGCTATGGAGCTGTTTGAGATTGCCGGGGATAGGTTTCAGGAGATGGCGGCTTTGGCTTTGTTCAATTGGGGGAGTGTGCATATGTCAAGGGCTAGGAAGAGGGTGAGTTTTCCGGAGGATGGATCACGGGATTCTTCGTTTGAGTGTGTTCAAGCAGCTTATGAATGGGCTCAGAAGGAGTATATGAATGCAGAGAAGAGATTTGGAGAGGCTTTGAAGATCAAACCGGATTTTTATGAAGGGCTTCTTGCTTTGGGGCATCAGCAATTTGAGCAAGCAAGGCTGTGCTGGAGTTATTTGACTGCGACCGAGAAGGATTTAGAAGCCAGCCATTCGGATGAGGTTCTGCAGCTCTATAACAAGGCTGAGGACAGCATGGAGAAAGGCTCGCTGATATGGGAGGAGATGGAGCAGCGGCGATTGAATGGATTGTCCAAATCGGATAAGTATAAAGAGCAGCTAGAGAAAATGGGGTTGCATGGTCTTTTCAGGGATGTTTCTGCTGATGAAGCTGATGAACAGGCTGAAAGGATGAGGTTGCAAATATATCTTTTATGGGGCACTTTGTTGTATGAGCGTTCTGTTGTGGAGTATAAGCTAGGCCTGCCAACATGGGAAGAATGTGTAGAGGTTGCAGTTGAAAAATTTGAACATGCTGGAGCTTCTCCAACTGATATTGGGGTCATGATAAAGAACCATTGTTCTAATGAAACGGCAATGGAAGGTATGAAATGGGAAAATGTGGTCCGTAACGTGTTTTTCTCAAATTTCCTTCAGTTTCAAATATTTCAGGGAACTAACAATCCTATTCTCTTAATGGCAGGGTTCAAAATTGATGAGATAGTGCAAGCTTGGAATGAGATGTATGATGGGTGGCAGTTTGATGTCCCATCATTTCGACTTGAACCGTTGTTCCGTCGGCGTGTTCCAAAACTACATTACATCCTGGAGCAATTTTGAGTTTTCTTGTGTTTGTTATTCTTTATAGAGGCAATATTATTGCTTCTATTTTCTTTATAAGTTTGTGAGGCCTTCTTCTTTCCATTCTAAGACAGGTATGTAAGACCATGCTTCTACTACAGTTTCGTTTGCATGTACCTATTGAAAAAGATGTTTCATACTGTCCAGAGAATTTAGGGAGATTTGGTAGAATCCGAAAATTTTACTGCTTATCCCTTTAACTGAAATTGTGTTTCCATGAACATGAAATGCTGTGTCTAGTGTTTTCTGTTCAAAATTTTAATGGTATCTTTCTGGGCTGGCTCATGAATTATCTTTTCTGTTGTTGGCTCTTAAAAGTTGAGAGCTTAAAATCTTGATTTCGGTGTTCAGAACACTAATGGCTCCCACACCATGGGACTAGAGATGGTAGATTTCAGAAAACTTTTTTGTATACTAGTTATACAACTATAGGTGCATATGTCTGGCTTATATAGTAGAAATACTATAATTAATTTACAGATGATATGCTTCACGGAATCACAACTAGATGCTCATGTCTTTAGTACTTTCTGAGATGGTTCTGAGACGTGTTTGACGCAACAAGTTATTATAAGGCATAGACTAGTGAGGTTGCTAATTATAGAAAATGATTATCATGTTAAATTTTGCATTGATTTGATGGTGAGATTGTGCAAGAGATAGGCCTTGCGTAAACATATTACAATAAAAAGCTTCTGGCCTCTGGGGATATGTAGCAGTCATCCCTAGTCAAAATATTTTGGGGAATGAATGGCCTTTGCTATGCTGTCCCCATGAGATTAAAATAGGCTCTCAATCACATGCATAAAGAGTATACAAAAGAGGAAAATAAAAAAAATAAAGACTACTGATTTATGTGATACGGCTTTTGAATTTTTAATGGGATTGGTGAAATTAGATGATTTGAATTACTATGATACATGGTGATGAAATGCCTCTGGCTTTCTGGATGAATGACTTCTAGACCAGTTTATCCCCTCCCTGGAAGAAACTGTTGCCATTTTGCAATTGCGATATTGTTGGATTAATAGGATAAGTGGATGGACTCACTAGTGACTTTAGAGAACAAATTTGTACCTTATCTTTTCCTTTAGTATGATCAGTATTTTCATCTTCAACTTCTAAATGGTCATTTTTTTGGTTCTACTTTTTAATAAAGTACTAAGTTTATGTCAAATGATGACATCCCCCTGACGGAATTATATGCCTTTTGGTTGCAGGTATTCTTTCTTCACACTGTTAACTTGTTGAGTGGTGGGACGATTGGATTATTCTTTTGGATTGCAGTTTTGTACGAGGTTGAGATGTTTAGGCTAGGAAAAGCCTAGTTATATAATTTGTCATCTTTTAGAGGGGATGTGTGGTGAGTGTGTCATTCTTTACAGTTGTGATATATCAATATATGATTGCTTTTTGTGGGTTTGAGGTAGTGAGTGATTTGATTTGATTTGATTTGGTAGCTCTGGGGTCTGATGATTATTTTTGTTGTCAAATTATCATTTGTAACATTATACAGTGTTGTATAGTACATTATGCATTTTTTAATCACATTCTCCTGAGTCAGTTATACGCACTTCATGCTTGAATCATCAGTCACTCAGATCTTTAGTTCTCATGTTTTACATATCTGTTTTCTTTTCTTGTTTATTTAAGTTGAATACTATTATTTTATTGATTAAGATTTCATTTAGTTTTACATTAACTTCCCAGGACGAATAGAAACCCCAAATAAGCTGAAATCTATGCAATATCTACTGTACTATTTTCTTGAATAAATATTTACTATTGGATTTATTTAAAACTAAGATCATCTCTCCTTTGCAGTTATATATATATATATATATATATATATATATATATATATATATCTCTCTTTTATATATATCTCAGAGCCCACGAGAATAAGTAGAATCTAGTATAT
>Ga0123340_1005018_pt1 | contig 12562 bp, 4 predicted proteins | sample SirMexnodulemix_FD_89961 | JGI IMG/M metagenome (GOLD analysis project Ga0123340, IMG submission 89961) | Root nodule microbial communities of legume samples collected from Mexico - Siratro Mexico nodule mix | ecosystem: Host-associated > Plants > Roots > Nodule | place: Mexico: Nepantla... | reverse complement strand
GTATATAATCATTTTAAATTATTTGATTAAAATAAAACATTCTTAAAAATTATAAAACTTACTATGTAACTATACTATTACAATTTAGTTAACACCGTTTGTTTAAATGTTTTACAAATGATACGTAATATAAAGTGATATCAAATGGTAGAAGTATATTTGATTTACATTTTATCATTAATAGATATTCAAGGGTCTAGAAACAAACAAAATTTATTATATCATTATACCAGAAATTGAATAAAATCTTGCTCTCTATTTTCAAACAAAGGTTATGAGCCTAATGCAATTCTCATAAGTTCCCAACTTGTCATTATTTATATAAAAGTTAAAATAAATCACGTCGATAATTAAAAAGTTATAACTATATTTTCTTCTAATATTCATTAACATCTTATTCATTTATAATTTAATTGAATTTTCTATTATTGTATGGATGAAACACGAATAACATTAGACTGTATTAACAATAAAATGGTTAGTTGCTAACAAGAAATTTTTCAACTAAAATTTTCCAGAAACTGTGTCAATCACTATCAATCAAGTATGAAAAATCACAAAAAAAGTCATGATACTTAAAGGAAAAAATGAAAATCAACCGAGCCAATGACAGCTTCTAGTAGCTCAAATCAAATTACAGGTCTTCTTCACATCTAGATAAACACTGCAGTTTTCTTTTTTTTTCTTTTTTAAATTTCTATCATTTTTATAATTATTTCCAGAAACAAAATGAAAAGTGCTGTGAACTCCTGCGGCCAATGGATATTGACAGCCACGTAAGAAATCATTTGACACGTCATCGACACGTGTCATAGCCTTGCATGCATTTGCAGCAGATCTGCTACTAAGTGACTACCCTTCTCTGTTTCTTTCTTTTATTTTTTTTTTAATTTTTAAAACAGTTTAAAAATAAATAAATAAAACATTATTTTCTCTCTCCTACATGACGCACACTCTCTCTCTCTAACCTGTTACCACTATTAAAAGGTGTCCCCTCCTTCACCTCCTCTCACGCTAGCTACTGAACACAAATTGCTTTTGTTTTGTTGTTGTGCTTTCTGTTTCTGTTCTTGTTCCCTAAACTCTTCGTTTAGAAAGTTCCTGAAAAGGGTTAGAAAGAAGAAACAAAATGGTGGCTGTGGTTCCCCAGGAAAATGTTGTGGCATTGGTTTCTCGTACCGGTAGGGAGTTGCAACGTTATAGAAAAGGTCGTCGCCAAGTTGTGGGGTTCGTGTCTTCTTAACCCTCTCTTGTTCTTTAATTTTGGGCAAATGGGGTTTCATATAATGTTTTTTCTTGTCCGTGTTTCTAAGTGGGAAAAAAAGCTGTTTTTCTTGGTGGGATTTGGTTTTTCTGAATACCAAAACCGTTTTTTGTTCCTTCGAGCTTTGTTTTGATATGGGTAAGTTGTGATTTCTGGTTAAGCAAAGTGTAAAGCATTATGGGTTTGTGGATACTAGGAATTTGAAAATGAGTTTCTAGTTAGGGAATTGAAAGTAATTTAGTTTGTTGAATTGGGGATTGCATTGTTCTCTACAGACTTTCATTTCACTTGTTAATAATTGTTTTATTGATTTTGTGTTTGCGATCTTATTCATGCAGATGCATACCGTACAGATTTAAGATTGGGCCGAAAACTTCGTTGGACATTTCGGATGAATTGGAAGTTCTGGTTATCAGTTCTCAGAAAGGAAAAGGGATGCTATTTCCAAAGGTAGACCCATAATCCATTACTAGTCAATAATCAACACCAACATCCAAATAGGCCAAGTTACACATTATTTCAATTTATTTTATTGATTGTAATTATTTTGGTTGACCGAATACCAGGGAGGCTGGGAATTAGACGAATCAAAAAAGGAGGCAGCTTTGAGAGAAACCATTGAGGAAGCTGGGGTTAGAGGCAGTGTTGGGGTAAGCCATTTAATCATGATGCTGGGCTAAAAATATTGATTGCAAAAAAAATTCTTAGTAAACTAAAAAAAAGTTATTTTTTGTGGTGGTGCAGGGTAAATTGGGCAAATGGAGTTTCAAGAGTAAGACTCATGACACTTTCTATGAAGGCTACATGTTCCCTTTACTTGTTCAAGAGCAATTGGAGTTTTGGCCTGAGCAAAACGTTCGTCAAAGAGTATGGGTGAGTAAGCAGATGAACAAATTGAATGAATGTGGAAGCAGTATTTTAATTTGGTGGGGTTGTACTTTTCTGAAAGGGTCACTGATTTTTGTTTGAAACTTTCCCTTTAGATGAGCGTCACTGAAGCAAGGGATGTTTGTCAACACTGGTGGATGAAGGAAGCTCTAGACAGATTAGTAAACCGTCTCGCGGGTCAAAAAGTTGGTCGTGATAATAAACAAGTTCTTGGTTCTATAAACTGCACAAGAGATGCCAAATCTGACTTGTAAATAGTGTAGTAGCATCATGAAGGGTAGAGCTCAACATCTTTGAGTTTCTCCGACGGCATAAAGTTGAGTAGGATCCAAAAGAATTGAGCCAAGTCATAGTATATAAATAATATATACTAGTAATAGTAGTAGATCGCATAGAAACTGGTGATTCCCCAATTTTTTTCACTTAGAAAAGGAATTTACATCTATTTGTGGGAATTCACTGTATCTGTATTATTGAGAGACTTGTGGATATCAGTTAGTCCACAATCGAATTGCTTTGTTTTTCAAGCAAGAGAGTTGTGCTAATGTCAAGCAACACAATCGATGAGGCTGTGTTGAGAAAAAACAATGAGAATCTGCAACTTCTTTTCCCTTATTTACTGTGTGAATTGGCTAACTTTTGTTGGGGGGTGGGGGTTGGTTCTCTTCCCTTTACTGGGAAGGCATGTTTTGTGCAGACGAACAAAAATTTGATGTGATAAATCGTTCATGGACTTTGTTCAAAGAAACTTTAGGGTTATTCCCTGAGGCCATTAGGTACAAATGTCATTATCAAGCGTGATTACTAGATCATGTTGCTTGGCCTATTGTTTGAGATAAAACCATCTTGAATTTAATTATATTGGGTCTTTATTTGTTACTCAGTTGTGACAGCATGTGTATCAGTTGTTATACCTAACAATATCCCTTCTTTAGTTACACCTTCAAGGAGATAGGAGTGTCGATGGAGATATTAAATAATGTCCTTTTTTTTCTTTGTATGTTGGAATACTTTTTCTTGGGGACATTGGATCTGAAGATTTATCTGACGTCATATGAACTTTGATTCTTAATCAGTAGGATTGAAAAGTTGCTTGAACAATGGCAATAGAGGAAGGAATTAATGTTAAAAGGAACACTGTTGGGAGGAGGGTAAAGTACCGAAAAGCTATTCACAAGAGGCCAATCTCTTACCAAATGATCCAATAAAAGTCGAGTGGAAAACGATTCATGAGCAAAAGAGAGAGTGCATTGATTAACTGATTTTGAGTTTTGACATGTAACTAAACAGGTTGTGGGGCATGAGATAGCATTAATATTGAGCGATCAAGTTGTGGTTGTAATAAATGGAGAAAGACCTTGGCATTAGCAATAAGACCCCACGAAAAAGGTGTTGCTGAGTTGGGAAAACACTCAACATCCACTATAAGTTTGCCCATATATATGTGGAGGAGTATCAAAGGAAACTCTTGATATATTCCAAAAGCCAGCTCAGGAAATGTACACTTTGAAATTTGAATATTCTCTCCTTTTATGAAGAAAAAGAATCAATTATGAGTTGACCTATTGGTTGAGAATCAAATACGTCTCCGTGGGCACAACGGATTATGCCAGGCCCAATAAGCTTTTGGGACCATGTCATCCAAGACTCAAAAGATGGTCCATTTTCTGAGCGAGTTGAGTGACAAAACGGATAATGAAATAACGTAGTCACTTAGCTTAGCTAGAGTGGCTTCTACAAGAGCCTTCATATTCCGGTTACAGCTTTATCATTAGAGGATATAAACTAATAAGGATACATCACATATTGATGCAAAAGCACGACTCATAAGGTCGAGTTAGATAATTTCTTTTTGCACTCACATACTTTCCTCCTGCACTCCATGGATTGTGTAAAAAACAAAATCTACCCTGATTTGAAATTTATCAGATTCTATAATTTGAAAGTGCTTTTGGGATAGAGTAGCTTCTGCACGAAAGTCACTTCTAAATTTTACATAATCCAAAAGTTATTTATAAATTTATTTCAAATTATATAACCTTAAAGTAGTTTTTTCGTAAATTACTTTCGCGATTTATAATAGACTTCTGGAATACTTCCGGATTCGGAAACATATTCTGGATTACCAAAGCCTTCCTATAACAAGGGTGAAGTAGAGATTTTGACATTAATTGGGTGCAGAAGGCAAGCATGAGGTGTAAAAAGAAATCCTCATTTGCTATGTGATTCAATAATTAGGGCCCAACAGTTGCTGAATTGGCCAAGCCCGATGTTGCTGAAGTCTAGGAAGAATTGAGTTTGTGTTACAGCATTGCTATTAAAATCCCCCAATTTGCTATTAAACATCTAACCTTTTTCAAAACATTCCTACAACACAACAAATCGTTATATAAACATGTTTCCTTTGTATATTTTAATATTTTTTTGTTGAAATATACAAAAGAAATTAGTTATAGGCAGTTATTTTGACAAGATTTTGTTCAAAATATAATTAAAACATATTTTTATAACTATCTAGACAAGATCTTGTCAAAATTAAAAACAAAAAAATGTTATCTCTGTGTATTCTAACAAAATCTTGTCCATATATCAGAGAATTGTTTTTTATGCATGACTTAGTTTGAGCTTTCTCTTTTAAAAATGTTAATGAGGAAACTTGTTCAAACAAAACGAAAAGGACCCAGCGATTTAAAATGGTGATCTGAACCATACTGTGAAAGGTGAGGAGGAAGAAGAAGGGTGTGATAGATCTTTGGATATAGATAGGGTGCCCCATTGTATGAATTAGAGGGTTTGGACTCTTTTGGGCCCATGCATAGTTGTGGGCTGGCCCATATGATTTGAAGTTGTGGGTGGGCCCTATAAACTATAAGAAAAAAGACCAAGACAGCGCACCATATTTATGAAGACAAAATTGAAAGTTACGTCTTCCTCTCCTATCTCCCTCATTCCCTGTGAGAGGCAGCTTCACTTCATTATACACATAACATGGTCGATTGGTGGTGGCTAAGGAACCACACTATGAAAAAATAACGAGAAGAGAGAAGAAAAGAATGAAAGACACTACTAATGGCTTTTTGTTGTGATACTAACAGTTCAGTCTAGACAGAATTTTAAGCTATTTTCGTGACAATATTTTGTGACCTATTTAATTACAAGTTCAGTCTAACTTAAGATAGTTAGACTTCTGGGCTAGAACAAATAGTTATAAATATTTTTTTTCTTATCATTTGCTCTTGAGATTCCTGATCTTTTACATCAAATATGAGTTCCAAATACTGTTTACGAAGGCAGAAATTTCATATTGGTGGTTGCTAGGGGACCTATTGTTTTGGTTGTACCTTTATATGTTGGAACAGTTAAAGGTGATATCACTAGGGGACCATTTTGAAATTGGAAACTGTAATTCACTAACTGCAATGGACATGGTAAAAACCCTTCTGTGATTTTGCCAGTATTTTAAACCTTCTCGTGACTTTCCTGTAGTGTTCTCAACAGTTATGCCATTATTTAAGGCCCACTACGTTTCTCTTTCAAGATCACACGAGAAACTAGCTTCTACAACTTTCATGCTACTATGCAAACTCGATGTTCAGTGCTAGCTATCGCAATATCCAATAATTAGACCTACACTAAATTGAATATTGTAGCTATAGTTTTGCTGAACTGAACGTGAGATTCATGAAGATATGGTGTAGTGCGATGTCACAGTTGTACTCTTGCGTCTTCACTTGAAAAAAGCTATCGTGTGCCAATAGGGCAAAAAGTGTTAAAAGCCCGTTCCTATGCGAGTGTATAGCCTTACTTTACAATTAATACATATATTAATGTATGATAAAGTGACTAATAGGGAAAGTTTAAAGCCCCTTCTTATGAACTGTGACTCTGGATTCCATACATGCCAATGCATCTATATATGGCATTTCCACAATCGCAGATAAAATTACCTTTTAATATTTGTCATTAGATTTTAGAACTTGATTTTAGTGCGTACGTACGTGAGATCTTGGTAATAGTGAACCGACTTCATCCCTGGCTCTTCTTGTTTTCTCAACCTTCCTTAGTAACGAGAAGTGTAAGTTATGTCTTGCAAACTTTAATTTAAAATGATGATATGATTTATCATACAACTACGAGCCATGCTGTGTTCGTCACTTTGTTTCTGGATACGTAACATGTACCTTTCTCTTTCGACTTTCGCTATCTTAAAAAACCACTAGTATATTCAAACTGAAAATACTAATTGATACAGCAATAGCTACAATCATTAAGGTTACACTTAAAGCTACAAAGGGGTTTAGCATTATTCTTTTAATTCAAAAGAAAGGGAAAAAAAGTTACGTCGGATTAAGGAATGGCAACAAAGTAGACGGGGATCAAGATATGAAGAAAAAAAAACACATAATAATACTTATTCTTCACATCTAGATATGGCGATTAAATTTTGAAATAAATTTAATCATTATCTGACTTTTCATTTAGAAATAAATTTCATTTTATTTGCCACATGACATGACATAAAAACTATTCTTCAAAAGATTGATAGACCCACATGCTGGGTAGTAAATTAAGAAGAAAAACTTTAGTGTTTTATTGAGCACAGAGATGACATGGCTATGGCGTGGACTTGGTTATTTAAAGCAACTCCTTCTCCAACCTCACAGGTCTTTCACTCTTCACTCCTCCATTCCCAAGCAATACCAACCCATCGTTTATATCACCAAATCAAATCAAATCCCCCATGACACATACATGCACAGAACATCATCGTCTCCTTCCAACATCCACATGCATTAACTAAACACACCCTCATCAACCTCGTACGTAAACCAAACCAACACCGTACTTCTCAGAAAACAAATGGCGAAAACAAAACAAACCCTAACCCTCGTGTTAACCTTATTCTCTTTGGCCACCTTCTTCGTTCTCTCTCTATCCTCTGCCGCCAACTTCTTCCTCTACGGCGGCTGCACGCAGCAACGGTACACCTCCAGCTCGCCCTACGAGTCAAACCTGAACTCGCTCCTCACCTCCCTGGTCAACTCGGCCACGTACTCCTCCTACAACAACCTCACCGTGGTGGGCTCAAGCCAGAGCGACGTCGTCTACGGCCTCTACCAGTGCCGCGGAGACCTCGCTATGCCGGACTGCGCCGCCTGCGTTGCCCGCGCCGTCGCTCGAGCCGGCCAGCTCTGCCCGGCGGCGAGTGGCGGCGCGGTGCAGCTCGACGGGTGCTTTGTGAAGTACGACAACTCCACGTTCCTGGGCGTAGAGGACAAGACGGTGGTGCTGAAGAGGTGTGGGCCCTCCGTGGGGTTCGGGTCGGGCGCGAGCGGCGAGAGGGATGCAGTTTTGGGCGGGTTATTGGGTTCGGGTGGGTTTTTTCGGGTTGGCGGGTCGGGTGAGGTGAGGGGCGTGGCGCAGTGTTGTGGGGATTTGAGTTTTGCGGAGTGTCAGGATTGCGTGGGGGATGCGATCCGACGGCTGAGGAGTGAGTGTGCTGCTGCGGACTATGGGGATGTCTTCATGGGGAAATGTTACGTCAGGTTCTCCACCAATGGGGCTCATGCTTACAACAATAAGGCCCATGGTAAGGCCCAACTTCTAAAAAAAACAATGTTGAAGAAATTTTGTGGTGTTTTTCGGGATGGGACAAGGTTTCATTTCTTTTGTGGTGATTCTTGCTTGATTCTGATTCCTGAAGGGGAAAATTTGGAGGGTACAAAGATTTTACAAACGCGAGAAGCAAATTTTTCATAAGTGTTTTTTTTTTGTCACGTTATTCTTTTGTTAAAAAAATATCTTATTTGAATTGAATAAAGTTATTATAAAAATGTTTAATATATTATGTCATGATGTTTGAACTATTAATTACTTTTTCTTTATGATGTTCATCTAAAAAAAGCGAAAAATTTATTGGTTTTGGCCGATCCATGTAAAAATTATTATCGATAATAATTTTTAATGGATTTTATACCATTAATTTAATTTTTACTAAATTATAAATAAAAAAAATGATCTTAAACAAACTTCAAGAGTGTCATAACTCTTTTTAATGCCCTTTAGTAAGAAAACAAGTCGAAGAGTGTGAAAGAATAATGTATTGTGTCTCTTGTCTTGGAATTTATATACTCATCAGTTATTTAAAAAAATTTGTCATTGTGTTAGTTGCTTAATTTAAAAAAATTGACTTATGTATTAGCTATTGATACCCTTTTTTCTTTAATCAATAATGTTATTGTATTACTATATAGATTATAATCATAATTATATCATTCCTAATCTTATTAATTTCTTGGTCTCTTTACTAACCGAGAGAAAAGTAATAGGTAATTTATTTTGTTGAATTGGTGTTCAGCAGGAAAATCAGGCAACGAAGGTGAAAAAACATTTGCAATAATTGTTGGATTATTAGCAGGAGTGGCTATACTCATTATTTTCCTTGCATTCTTGAGAAGGCTTTGTGAGGGACACGGTAAATAACTACAATTTTTTCTCTCCTGTTTCTCTTTTATTTAATTCATTATTGACATGGGTTTTTTTTTTTTTTCTGATGCAGGTAAATAAATTAATTTGAGTTTGTTAAAATCAGTGGCACGACACTGAGATACTGAAAAATTCTCAGCCTTCTCATGGGTTTGCTTTTGGTTTCCTTTTTATCTTCACAGCGTCTTTTTTTCTCTTCTTTTCTTTTTCTTTTTCTCTTTGTTGCCCTCTCTCTTTATCATTCCCTTTATTACAAACTTCAATTCAAAAGAGGAGCTTGATGAGGATATCATATGGGAACACTCAGTCGAATGCAAAAGGCAAAAGCGAAAGATGAACAAAAGGGACTCAAAAGATTCTGTTTTCCTCACTCCACTTAACAACTTGCTTTGTCTCATCTCCTTGCAAATAATTATTTATATAATTTTTTTTTTTCATTTTTAAGTTACATGAGATTTCTCACTTTGTGTATGGTTAGTATATGCACTTTTGGTTGAGTATATCTTATATACAATATTTTTGGTGTTATTCTCCTTTTGGTGCCAAGCAATTACTTTGACTGTTCATGATAGCTTTCTGTTTTTTCAAAGCTATGCTTAAATCTGTGTTTGACTTCACCAGGAAAACTAAACCATTATCTTCAAGGAATCCAAGAATTCAACTTGGCTTATTCTTGAATGAAAAAAAAAGTACTCAACTATGGCTAAATAAGGAGGGGGAATGAAAGAAAATTGAGGAGAAAGGTGTATTTATCATTCTCTTGTGTGATTTTTAAGAAGGTAAAAGAAAAGAAAAAAGAATATAATTTTCCATCTTCTAATTAAGAACAAAAGATTGAGAGATTTTATTGGTTTCATATAGGATGAAATCCTTTAAATAAATGCAAGATTTCAAATTTTAATTCCTGGATGTGGAAAAAGACTCTACCTTATTTAAGAAAATGACTTAATATCAAATAATATAATATTTCATGATATTCTATTTTAGATTTTGTGAGATTTATTTTTTAAATATATTCTAACTAAATAAATAATATCGAGTTTGGTGCGTGAATAATAATATAAATCACCTTTTTAATATATTTAAGAAGTACTCTAATATTGTGTTCGAACATAAATTTATACTTAATTTTAAAAAAAAACTGATAACCAATTTTTTTTTTGTTAAACAATTATTTGACAAATTTTAACAATAAAAATTAAGATATTCAGTTTAAATATAAATTAAATTATTCAATAAAAAAATTAAAAAAATAGTTATAGACAATTGTATATATAATAAAGTCGTTGACATATTATAACTTTTAAATTTAATTTCATAAAATCTTGTTACCTACTTATATTTTTTTAAGTATATATTGAATGAGTTTTTTTTTAAGTACTTGTCATACAAAAATTTATAAAATTATTCAATTTTTCTTTTTCATAAAATTTAAACAACATTTTTATTTATCTCTCTCTTTAATTTAAAGTTATAAAATTGTTCTTTTTCAATTTTTATTTTGTTCTACCAAATAGATCCAAATCTGACTTAATTTGTTTCGGTATCATCAAATGCTTTTTCGATTGACGTGTAGAGACATGTCCAAGTAGACTTCATGCTTCACAAAAATAGAGAAAAGGGCAAAAAAAAGTGATTCCTCGTGCTTCGTTGCTTAAAAGACCAAACACGTTTCACTTTTTCTTTTTCTTATTTATGTTTTTGACGTTAGCTTTTTGACTAATATGTATTTGTAAAGGTAAATTCAACACAGTTTGTCATTTTCTAAAATTTAAATTTTCAGCAAATAGTAGGTATTCATGGATTAGTTACGGATATAAGGATAAAAAAATATATCTATATTTTGTCATTTCTTCCTCTTTCATATATCCACAATTAATCTACCAACACACAGGTTTCATCCTATAAAAGGATTAGTTTCTTTATGAGAAATCAAAATTTAATACTTATATAACTATTCAGTATTTCATCGTGTTTCAATAAAATTGCTCTTAAAAGAAGATATGCTCGAGAAATAAAAACAAAATATCCACAACTAGTTTATTTTGAATTTACATAAACTAATTTATTTTAATCTAAACACAACTAGTCAAGTAATTACCATCTTTTTAATATAAAGACAAAATGAGATTAACTGAGATGGAGCATTTGATTAATCTTCCGTTTCAAAGAGATACAATTGAACCGTAAAATTCAGCAACAGATAAACATTTTATGATAAATTATGTATTTTTTTTTCTCATTACATCATAAATACTTGATGAAAATCAAAAGGTTGAGATTTTTTCTTCTTATGGGGTTATAAGATAGACGTGTCAAGAACTACCAAAATAACACAAAAAAAGTAATTGTTAGATAACGATCTTTTAAATGACCAATAGTAGGATCGACCTTTTAGTTTTTATTTTGTATATTTTAACAATTTTTTGTGAGATAAAGGTATTTTATCAAAAAGGTGTCGACGGTTGAACTTCCCAAAAATATGTGAGATTAACAAAACCCAATTTTCTTTTTGTTTTTGCGTAGTGGTGTTATTTGTTTTGTCTCTCTGATTAATGGAACTCAAAACGATAGAGTGTACCCTTTCTTTTTTCTTTCATAATACCACAAAGTGGGCTTGACCTTTTTCGTTATGCACTTCTTTTTTTCAAAAACCCTGTTAACAAATCTGGACTGGGCTTACTCTATCAGTTTGCAGAGAAAAAAAAAATCGATCTAAAGTGGACTGCTTCTTCTTGCATCTCCTTAAGGCACCTCCAAATTTTTAAAATATTCTTAAATTATCTCTTTTGTAATGACAGTTTTGTCTTTGATTATATTAAAATAATTCTAAAAATTAAAGGCAAGCAAACCAATAACATAAATTGATTTTATTAAAGAAACTTTCAAAATTCAACATGGAAAAGAAAATTTTATTTTATTAAAAAACTTGATTACGATAATTAAATTAATTTTCCTTATCTTATTCACAATCGGTTCCAAAATTCCACCCTTATAAGATTTCCCTTCACTTACATTTCTAGATATTTAAAGGGGATTAATATAATATTGTTGTTAAACACCTCTCAAGATTTAACTCATTTATTCCAATACATTCAATCCTAATTTTGCATAAGTTAACTCTCAAATGACATGACAATGGATAGCATCTGATTATATTTTTAATAATGATAGCATTATATGCATTTACCTCATATAGGAATAATTTAGTATCTACAAATTGTAGAAAATTAACCATTATCTCCTTATTACTCACGTTAATTTTTGTGAGCATCTACATAGTTGTTTGTCTTACTATTTCAATTCATCCTTCAATCATTATTAAGAAAACAATGGTGCTAATCGGACATCTTATCTTAATTCTTTATATGGTTTGAATTCTTTTCTTAAGTTACCATTTATCAAGATAGATATTATTTTTTAATCTACATATTTTATCATCCACTTAATTCATTTATTATAAAAGTCTAATTTTTGCATCATATAACCCAAAAGATCTCACTTTACTGAATCATAGACTTTTTTAAAATCCGCTTCCATTATTATACACTTCTTATTTTATTTAACGTCCTCTAACAGGACATTGGTCACCACTATATTGTCCATTAAATCCCTACCTTATAAAAATACAGATTTAGAAAATCCAATCATATTAGAACACACCCACTTAAGCCTAGATGCGAGAATTTTTTATACAATTTTCTATTTGCAGCCTATTAAAAATACAAGTCTAAACTCCTCTAAATTTTGTGGATTATTGACCAAAGAAATTAAGATTATGAAAGACGCATTATAATTTTTTTAGTATGCACCTTATATTGTGACTTGATATCTTTAACTTAATTATAAATGAAAAAATGATATATATTTATTGAAAAGGAGATTACAATGTATGAAAATAAGATTATATATATATATATATAT
>Ga0123340_1005015_pt1 | contig 12564 bp, 8 predicted proteins | sample SirMexnodulemix_FD_89961 | JGI IMG/M metagenome (GOLD analysis project Ga0123340, IMG submission 89961) | Root nodule microbial communities of legume samples collected from Mexico - Siratro Mexico nodule mix | ecosystem: Host-associated > Plants > Roots > Nodule | place: Mexico: Nepantla... | reverse complement strand
ATATATATATATATATATATATATATATATATATATATATGTAAGAATAAATAATATTAATATCAAACTCTTATAAAAACTTTAACACCATTTCATATGTATCATGAAATAATATGAAAATTTAGTAGAATATGAATTAAGAAATTATAAACCTGTCATAATTCTTTTTAAGATACAAGAAATGAGAACGTGAGACAGGTTGTTTATAGTGGTTAGCATTTAGTAATTAATAATTGGCATGCAACATATACTAGGTGTTGGACATTTTATATGAGGATGGTGAAGCCGCGTATGAAGCTTGGCCCACTAAAGTTATCAAAAAGTCTCGGACAATTGCTTCCTGCACCTCCCTCATATTTCCTGATCCCATCATATTTTTAAAATACCAAAATTATTTTTAGAGTGTAAAAATAGTTTCCGGAATTGATATTTCGGAATAAATATTGGAGTATAAAAATTACTTCTGGATTTAGATTTCTAAAATAAATTTTGGGGTAAAAAAATAGTTTTGGAAAACTTTTTTCCAGAAGTTTAATATAAGTTATAGAAAATGTTCCGAAGATATGTTATGGAATTTTTTTTTTTCTAAACAACGTTTTAATTTGAAATCTGAAAAAAAATTGGCTTTCAAAAATAATTTTTTGAAAATTTTCCGAAAATCTATTTTCAAAATGCTGAAAAAAAAAAACCCACAAAACAGCCAAAACTACACCACCACTAACAGATGGTATATGAATTTGGATACGCTACTAGCTTCTTTTCATTTTTTCAGAAAAAAAGTCTTCTTCATAAAAGCAGCTACGACCCACTTTGCATGAATTTAAAAAAGTTTCACAAAAATGAAGAATGTTATTTTGTAAGTGAAGAAAGCATGCATTATAGAGAAAGGTAACTCCATTTAAAATAGAGTTGGCATACAAAACTGCACAAACAAGAACGAGCCGAAAAGGCTGTTAGAAAACAGAAAAACTAAAAACTTTAACAGTCCTCCTTAACTTGGATCATGAATGTTCATGATACTAAGCTATTTTACAATGTTGGTGAAAGATCTTGGTAAAAACATCACCAAGCTGTTGTTGAGAATATGTGGGTAGAAGACATAAAAGATTTGCTTGTAGTTTCTCCAAAAAAATATGACAGTCGATTTCTATATGTTTGGTTCGTTCATGGAAGACTAGATTTGAGGCTATATACTGAGCTGATTGACTATCGCAATATAATACTACATGAACTATATAATCAAGTTTCAGATCCTTCAGTAGATAGGTGAGCCACTGTATTTCGCAGGTTGCAGCAGCTAACGCGGGATATTCTGCTTTTGATGACAATCTTGAAACTGTGGTATGTTTTTTTTTTATCTCTAGCAAATGAGAGATGATCTTAAGAACATGCAATATCCAGTTGTTGAGCGTCTTGTATTTTGGCATGCTGCCTAATCAGGATCAACAAAAGTTTAATTTGTGAAGTGGAGTGCTTTGAAAAGAAAATGCCTTGTGCTGGTGCTCGCTTGATATATTTGATGATTTTGATGATGCTTTGGATTGCCTTATAATGATGAACAATTGGTGAGTAGGTGAACCGACTGAAGAACTGCACTACATAACTGATATCTGGTCTAGTATTGGTTAAATATAAAAGCTTTCCAATAAGTACAATAAGTATTCTTTGATACCAATTAATATCATAAGGTTCAACTTCAGTCTTGAAGAAACACTTAATGTCTTTTATCATAGGAGTAACAACAGGTTTAGAAGCAAGTAATCCTCTTTTGGTGAGAATATCCAATGCATATTTCCTCTGACAAATATGAATTCCTTTATGTCATCTAGCAACTTTCAATCCAAGGAAATATTTTAGATCTCCCAGATCTTTAACTCTAAAGGTTTGATCCAGATAGGTAGTGACCTTTTGTATTTCACAAGATGAATTTCCTGCAAGTATTATGTCATCAACATAAACAAGAAATGCAATAAAGTTTGAATCTTTACCTTTGATAAAGAGAGAGTGATATGCACTTGATTGAGTAAAACCTATACTTTGTAAGGAAGAAGATAGCTTTGCAAACCATGACGACTGGATTGTTTCAATCCATATAAGGATTTCTTTAGTTTGCATGCTTTATTTTTTTTATGAGTTTTCACTCCTGGAGGCATAGTCATGTATACATCTTCGTCCAAATCATCGTGTAGGAAAGCATTGTCCACATCTAACTGTTTAAGAAACCAGTCCTTTTTTACAGCAACTGCAAGGAGGGTTCGTACTGTGGTGAGCTTGGCAATGGGAGAGAAAGTTTCAAAGTAATCTATTCCCTCTAGCTCACGAGCTTTCTACCGCTCCAAACTGTACCATCAGCTCTAAATTTAACTTTATACACCCATTTACATCCAATGGGTTTTTTTGTTGTAAAGTAAATCAGTAATAACCCAAGTGTTGTTTCTTTCAAGCACTTGGATTTCCTTTGCCATAGCTTCACGCCATTCTGGACATTTTTCAACTTCATCATAAGTCTTTGGTTTACTATTACCAGACAAAGCAAGAGAATATCAGATGTTTTGCAGATAGTTTATTGTAATTAATAACTTTAGATATTGGGTATTTGACTTTTCTACTACCTATCACACTAGAAACCTTATGATAAAAATCATTAAGGAATGCATGAGTCTTTTACATCTAGTGGTTCTTCTTATATTATTAGCAGAGGTGCTAATATTACACTCATTATTACAATCATTATTAACATTATTGTCATCAATATTTTGTGGAACAAGCTCATAAAAAAATGATATCAAAATTAATTTGTTCTTGGTTATTCAGATCAACATTTTGTTTTTCTTTATAAGTAAAAACTTCTCATAAAAAAATGATATTTCTATAAATAGAAATTTCCCTAGTTTTGATGTTAAGAGTAATATAACCTTTCGTACTTTCTTTGTATCCTAAAAAGACACACTTTTTGGTTTTAGGATCAAGTTTAGACCTATTTCTCTCAAGGCTAGAAATAAAACAGAGACTTCCAAAGACCTTTAGATCAGTTAAATCAGGTATACTTTTATAAAAAAAGCTCATAAGGAGTTCTTTTTTCTATAACAATAGAGTGAATCCTATTTATTAGGTGAACAACACATGTGAGGGCATAAGACTAGAAAATGGCAGGAAACATCAGATTGAAACAAAAAGCTTCGAACAACATTGAGAATATGTTGATGTTTTCTCTCAACAATGACATTCTATTGAGGGGTCTCCACATAACTAATTTGATGTATGATCGCCATTTTTTTATATAGATCATTCCACATAAACTCTTGCCCATTATCAGACCTTATAGTTTTTATATTAGTATTGAACTGATTTTGAATCAAAGTTATAAAATTCAGCAATGCACTTCTAGTCCCTGATTTGTTTTTCATCAAATGGACCCAGGTATATCTGCTAAAATCATCTACAATAGTAAGAAAGAACCTGTAACAGTGTATGGAAGGAACTTTAATGGGACCCCATATATCTATGTGAACAATTTCAAAAACATGCTTAAAAACATAAATGCTCTTAGTAAAAGAGAGCTTGTGTTGTTTAGCAAGATGACAAGGTTCACAAACATTCTTTTTATTGAAATAAACATAAGGGAATTTACTACAAATATACTGTGAAACATCATCAGAAGGATGCCTGAGCCTATTATGTCAAACACCAATGCCATGATTTACAATAATATCAAAATTAATAAGATTGACAGTAAAACTATTTGTGTAGGTAAAACTATTTGTGTTGGCCCGTAGGTAGTAAAGCCTATTTTGTAGTTCAGCTCTCCCAATCATCCTCTGTGATGTTGTATCTTGTATCTGAAAAATCTTATGACCAAAAATTAGAATGCAATTTAAAGATGAAATCATGTGTTGCACAGATATAAGGTTGAAATTAAAATATAAAATGTAAAGAACATCTGTTAAGAAGAGATGTTCAGAAAAATAGACTGTGCCAAAATGATTTGCATTCACATAGGATCCATTTGGAAGTTGTACAATTATAGGTTTGATTTTATGAAAACTTGAAAAATGTTGTGTAGTGCATATTACATGGTCTGTTGCACCTGTATCAAGTATCCATGTATTTTTGGTGCATTTACCTTTTTCAGAAGCTAACATAGAGGACTCACCAACAATGTTATTTGTTTTGTAAACAAAACCAGTCTTTGAATCTTGAACCATTTTCCAAATCTGTTCCATTTGTTTTTGTGTAAACTGCATACCTTCTTGTCTTTGGCCTGGATGTTGAGCATGCGTCTGTCCTTCAATCTTATTGTCTCTATGATCAAGACTGTTACCCATAATATTGTTAGAAACATGTTTAATTCTATGTTTATATAAGGGTGAGAAACCATGTTTAGAGTAACACTCTTCAGCTGTGTGGTTCATTTTATTGCAGTATGTGCATTATTTTCCAAAGTTTGGATTTCGTCCTCTTCCTCTTCCCTGCATTTTCCAGTTGTTTTGGGTGTTATTTTTTTGTGTTTGTTTTCAATGACTTTGTGCATTAGCAGTGTTGACAGTGTTCCTGCTGCCAGATATAATTCCCCTGTAATCTGTCTTTCCTGCTATAAAACTAAAGAGAAAACATTGTTAATACTGGGCAATGGTTCCATGATGAGGATTTGGGTTTTTACAACATTATAGGCATTATTAAGCCCCTTCAAGAAACATATAATAAATTTATATTCTCTATGTTTAACAATATTCTTCATGAGATTGCATGTACATGGTGTTTCACAAGTGTAGTTTGGTGTGGGTCTCAAAGATTCCAATTCTTCCCAGAATATCTTCAAGTTAGTGAAGAATTCTGAAATACTTCTTTTACCCTGTTTAATGGAATGTATTTTTTGAAGAATATCAGGCACTCTGAAATGATATCCTTTGGAGAACCTTTCTTGCAAATCTTTCCAAAGTTCTTTCGCATGCATTGTCAATGTATATGACGCTCTCTGTAATTTGGTTTGACATTGAACGAGTGATCCATGTAATGACCATCACGTTGCATCTTTCCCATGCATCGTATAAAGAATCGGTCTTAGTCGGAGCCTTAATGCTTCCATCCACAAACTTCCACTTATTTTTTGAAAAAAGAGCACTTTTCATAGCCCTATGCCATAAATGATAATTGTTCCCATCAAGTTGAGGGTTGAAAAGGATGATTCCAGGATTCTATCCCGGATGAAGATAATATGGACTGCATGGGTTCTGTGATTCTGTCTTGTTTTGTGTTTCAGCCCTAAAAGTATTCATAGTGGAATAAACCAAGAAAAATAAGAAAGGTGTTCAAGAGACTATTTTTAAAGAAGAAAATACGAACAAAGATAAAACAAAAAACTCATGTATTATTTATAAAAGCAGATGAGACCCACTTTGAATGAGTTTAGAAAAGTTTCACAAAAATGAAGAATGTTATTCTGTACGTGAAAAAGCATGCATTACAGAGAAAAGTAACTCTTTAAAATAGAGTTGGCATACAAAACTGCACAAACAAGAACAAGCCCAAAAGGCTGTTGGAAAACAAAAAAAAACTAAAAGCATTAACAAGAACCACCCAAAACTCACCAAAAACCACTAGAATTGTTCCAAAAACCGCCACATGACACCCCTAAAACATCCATATACATTCAAATCAAAATAATCTAACCAAAAAATTCCTACACACATCAAATTCCATACACATATTTTCTATACCTCTTCAATGATGAACTTATACTTCTCCTCCGTCACTCCTCGACCGACCACGCCTCCTCCGCAGCACCTTCTACAATCACTACAAGAAAAAAAGAAAGTTATTTAGAGACTAATATTTAGATACCAAATGAAATGATTACTAATTGTGACCAAAATAGTCACCAAATTAGATTTTGGTTGCTAAATAACTACAAAATAGAAGTAATGATTGAACTTAGTGACCAATTAAGTCAATATAATTGGTATCTAGCATTAGCTACCAAAGTTTTAGTGACCTATGTCATTAGATTCTAAATTGGTATCTAATTAAGTTAGAGACTAATTTAAAATTTAATGGTATAGATTACTAAAACCTTGGTAGCTAATGTTAGATACCAATTATCTTCACTTAATTGGTCACTAAATTCAATCATTACTTCTATTTTGTAGTTATTTAGCAATTAAAATCTAATTTGGTGACTTGGTCACAATTAGCAACTATTTCATTTGATAACTAAAAATTGATCTCTAAATAATTTTTTTTCTTGTAGTGAATAGGCATTGATATCTATCAAAGAAATCCTAATCCCAAGTAAATGTGGGGTAGAGGAAGCAATTCTCAAAGTCTCCTAATGTAGCCCATCAATATTAAAGATTGTTGCCGGATTCAATGGGTCCAACGCCCCGTTTTTGCCGAACCTTCATGTTTCAAAAATTAACATACATGAAAGTCCTTTTTCTTTCATTCATGCTGACTGTACTTATGATAATTCTAAGAATACATATTTAATATAGGTACTAAGAATGAACTTTTGTTATGGATAAACCAGTTATTTATATGCTAGTAATTTTTGAGTTAATTTTGATTATAAGTATGTTTAGATGTCATTGGTGTTCTTGCTAGAGTTCTAATGAAAAGGAGTTTGTGAAGGATAAAAATGATTAAGATGAATCTAATTGAGTTAGATGAAGATCGATAACTTTGAAATTCATCTCAGATTTTAAAAACTAAAAAAAGAAATAAATTGCATTCAACTTGCTGCTAATAATTTTTTATTGTTATTTTGTATCTTATAATGTTAAAATTGTATTTTCTCTTTGGGATTGTTAAGTTGATGAATTGAATGCATTCCTATGATGGCAGATGTTGTTAATTTAATTGTTATGTCATCAATCATTTTGTTATTGAAACTTTAAAATAGTTTTTTTTTTTTTTTTACTATGGTTGTTACTATTTTACTAATTATATTTTTTTCCATTATCTAACATTTTAAAAGTTGTTAAGCACAATGTTAGAGAATATTGAAACCTTTTCTCAAGTTTTGAGTTAAATTAATACTTTTCTTTAATTTAATTCTAATAGGATTTTTTGGATATTACAAAGAAATACAATGGACGAGTTAAGAAAAAGTCCTCAGGTGATTTGTTTTCCTACAATTACCTAGAATAGTATTTATTTATGTTTAATTTAAAAAATATATAAATATTTATTTATCATGATGATTCTGATAAACATTGGTAATAATGAAAATACAAATTATCCAGATTATAACATCTACATAATCGTCAAAAAAATATTTTTAAGATATTTGAGCATATATGATTTAAATTATATATTGTACTTAATAAAATCACATAGAACTAATCAAACAAGTTTTTTTATATGACATGTTTATGTGGGTGAAGATTTGAAGAGACAGAACTATCCGTATGTTTCACTCTAATAATGATACTCCTATTTTGCTAAAGAGTGAATTTTATGAATCAACTAACACTTTTTTAATGGAATTATTTCATTTAGAAAAAATAAGAATTTTATCTTCAATGTTTTGGTGAGGAATTTTGTTAACTCTCATCAAGCATCTTTAAGTGAAAAGAATCACTTGATTATGTTATACTTATTAAAACTTTGTAAAAATTTCAAAGATATATGTAATTCTAATATCATAATTCCACATCAATACATTTAATAATATTTTAACTTGATTTTTTTTTTCTCTGTTTAGTCATGTGCAAATTCAATGAGTTTTGTTCATCTCACGAGTTTTTAAAGTGAAAAAACAGATAAAATTAAAACTATGATATGAGAGAGAATGAAGTTGAAGATTCTCTATCACCCCACTGCATAGAAACTCTCAATTAAAGATGCACCTAAAGATGCATGTGAGGATAGCAAGTAGCTGATCAAGCATATCAAAATTAAAGAAAAATAAAAAATAGTTTGTGAAAAAAATGAACATTTTTTATTTTGCTTTTAATTTTAATTTTTTGAGTTGTAAAAAGTTTATACTCATTGGTTTGCATTGAAAAGTTTTTTTCTCCAAAATAAATGTTATCATTGACCTGTATTAATGAAATGTATATTATGATTGTAATTAATATTCATGCAAAATTTTTTATGTTTCCTCGCTTTCAAAAAATTTAATTTTATTTAATGCAAACTATATTAGCTTTGTATATAAGAAATTAAATCTATATATAACTCTTCAAATAACTAAAATGAGATATTATTTACCATATTTCCATTGTAACCCAAGATAGTTGGATGGTAGAGATTATGTTGTTCCAATCATATTAGAATGAAACAATATAAATTTCAAAGCTTAATATAATAAACATTTAGAAAATTTATAAATTTAACTGTTCTTAAAGAAAGTTTGAAGATAAAAGCGTGATTATTAATAATGAAATTTATCCACCAACATTGTTATAGAATATTTCTTATAATAATAACAACCTTATTTACATATTATCCGTGTTGTGTTGATTATCTCAATATATCTTTATTTTTAAATTTTATATTTATATCACTTTCATTTGCAAAATAAATGGACTTCTTCTCAGTTTCAGCTTCATTTTGAAAATTCGTGCAAATAAATCAGCTAATCCAAATATCAAGATATGGAACAATATAATTTTGAGTTTTTATTTATAATTTTTATCATATTTATTTTATTTAAGTGGGTTGAAGTATCATAAACATGATCAAGTTAATAAAAAATTATAAAAGAACGTGATTATTTATTTTCTGATGATGAAAAATACTAATGTGTAATAAGAATTAAAAGCTTGAGAGTTGATGGCTAATAAAGAATTCAAAGTTGATTGTTAGCAAATAAAACACTAATACGAGTTAATTATTTTTCAATATATATTTCATTAAATTTATGAAACTGTAACTTTTCAAGTTGTTTTATTTTTCTTTAAATCAATTGAAGTAAACAAAATCCATTCTGAAAATTTGCAGTGGTGAGAAGACCTAATGGAGATGTATGCAAAAACCCAGTAGTCTTAGATGCAAAGGTAAAGTGTTTGAGAATGTGGTGACAGGAAATAATAGTTGAAGAGTACTTAGTTTGAGAATTGAGAAATTTGTTTGTTCCTATGTACTTGAAGAGTGAAAAGAAGGAGGGTGAAGAATGGTGGGAGGTAAAGAAGATTAAAATGATGAATGGTAGGGTGAGTGTGGGAGCAGTTGCATCGTAGCACTAGTTACTGTCTACCAAATCTCATTCCCCAATAAGTTTAACTCGTGTTTGGGGATGTAGGGTAGAAGCAAACAATCATAAACGACCAAACTCTTGAGCCTGCTTCATTTTGTAACAATTTTAGTATACAAACTCTTGTTTTAGTTCACTAGTTTATGTATATGTACTGAATGACATGTATGATTAAAATTTAAGAAGATGTGAAAAAATTGAGGCAAGTCGACCAAAAAAAAAGAAATTGTAGAAGAAGGTAGAGTGTTATAAAATTGACATGTTGTATGAAAAAGTGGGGAGTAAAATATTGGAAGTGTTGAAAAGTTGAGTTTGGAGGTTAGTGGAGGGATGGAAGTGCGTTCCGTTGACTATAAGCGTGGAGAAAAGAAAAGGGGGTGTGTGTATAGAAAAATAGGAAAATGGGAAAATGAAGAGTGCGTGACAGAAAGAGGAGGAAACAGAAACGGACGCCGAAAGGAGGAAAAGAAAGGCGTATGGTTGGTAGTGGTCCCCATGCATGGGATGGAATGCCACTGTGATTGTCGCACCTTATTCTAACATCAATCCTCTTTCCACACACTTCAAACCTTCCTCTACCATCAATTTTTTCTTTTTACTTTTTTTCTCTTCTGCTTCATTCACAGACACTACAAATCATTTTTAACATGGTGAGATTTATTATATCCACATATTATTAACGCACAATTTGAATGCATAAAATTGTTCTGGATTTTTAGCCTAATTAATCTAATATTAGCCAAACCAAATTGGTAATGGTTATTTCTAGTATCCTATTTGCGCCTTACAAATCTAATAGGAGTAGCAATCTTATAAAGCTTTAACACATGTATATATCACACTTTTGATAAGATCTTAGGTGATTAATAAGATTATTAAGCAACTAATCAAAAATTTAAATAGATATAAATACATTATTAAGTTCTATTTAAATACAATCTCATTAAAATAATATAAATAAGGTGTATATTATATTTTTAACTTAACTATTATCTAACCTATGTTTTCCCATAAATAAGACTTATGGATATCATATTATGAAAATTTTCTTCATATCTAGTTAGAAGATTCGCATTGTTAATAAGACATGATGCTACTACTAATCTAGTCAAACATATCGATATCATTATAAGAAAAATGTTGTTTAGAGACCAATTTTTAGCTACCAAATGAAATGGTTACTAATTGTGACCAAAAATAGTCATCAAATTAGATTTTGGTTGATAAATAAGTACAAAATAGAAGAGAAGTAATGATTGAATTTAGTGACTAATTAAGTCAAATAATTGATATCTAGTATTAGCTACCAAGGTTTTAGTGACCTATACCATTAAATTTTAAACTAGTCTCTAATTACACCTTCATTGTTCACTTGAAAACTCCTCAAATCCTAAAGAAAAATAAAAAGACATTCTTACCTAAAAATGCTAGAAGTTGTGCAGACTCACAATACTATTTAGATACCAAAAGCTATGCATATTACTTGGAAAAATATTTTAAGAAGTGGTCCTCTCACCATTCTACCTTACCACTTATTTATTATCAAACACATGAAATGTTAGGAATCTAAATGTGAGTCTAAGTGTCACATTGAGTAGAAATGAGAAAATTGATCAACATATAAGAAAAAAAAATCCACAAACTCATTGTCTTAAAATTTTGGGTTGAAGATGGTGTTAATCCTTTATGTGGATCTGACTTATGTTTTATTATTGTGAGAACTCTCCGATGTTTCTCTCTTGATCTACCCAAAATACCTTTTTAAGTAAAAAAAAGTTGCACCCTGAATATAGCTATTAGCCTAGTGATAAATATTCTATTCAATAATTAATATCAGAGTCAAAATCACAAGTTCAATTTCGAGTGAAATAATTGTTGAGGGAAAAATTGTTAAAATTCCATAAAAAATATAAAAAAATCTAAAAGTATAATTAAGTGGAAATGGCAAAGTATATATCATTTATTTATTAATTATTTATATTTATTTATTACATCACTTTTTTCTTATGTTCACTCAGCATCTCTACGTACAAGCATCCACTTGTGAGTTTATATATTATTTTTATTATAATCTTATTATACATGAAATTTTAAGTATGATAACATTTATTTTAATTATTGTTATAATTAGTTGACATAATTTAATCATAGTAAAAATAATTATTTATAAATTTAATGATAAAATTATGAATAAAATTAAATTTTATAAATAAAAATAAATCAATTTATTTAAACGGAATCAATTCGGCCTTGATTGAGTTTATCTACTTTGGTTTATGATAAAAAACAATCTATATGGCCATGTAAAGAGCTTGTAATATTAACTCTGTCCAATTTATTGTTTCTTCTCCCAAAACCTACATGCCTCTATATGATACATATTGTATTATACATTCCTTTTGAATGCGTTTATTCTTATTCCATGTTATGTATCTCCATCTATTTAATGCAAGTCCCTGCCTCTATAAGATCTTAAAAGATTGGTAGGCCCCTTAAATCTACTTACTATTTGAGATGAAGAGTCTATTAATGATCTAATCATATATACATGTGAATATGAAAGGTACATATAGACACCTTAGAACAATGTTTAAAATAGTAAAGTAACAATATACGAAAGTGTGTATTACTTAATGTTTTTGCACTTAGTATATTTATAGGACTCATCTCGATACTGCTTTGAATGTAGGTAAGCTAGAGACTAGGGCCTGTGGGCATGGTGTGTCAAATATGAAAATACCCTAATTATGAAATATTACAGAATTCTTAACGTGTGAGTGGACAACAAACATCTTTTGTAATAAAATCATAAAATTAGATTAATTTTTTTTGTGACGCCCCTGCACCTTCGTAAGCTTTGTTCTCTTTCCTATATGTTTCTCTCAAATTCTCAAAATCTCTCTCTCTTCTCTCTAACTTTTCTTCCTCTATACATCATCTGTTTTAGAATTTGATCACACCCTGCAGTATCTGAGGAGTTAAGGATCATTTCTAACCGATCAGAATTTCAAACAGAGTAAGTCCATATTTGCTCTAAAGATCCCTTAATCTCTGTTTTTCTTTAGGTTTTTGTCATCAATCTTAGTAGGGACAGTTGAGAAAAGTATTTCTCTCAACTTAATTAAGATTATATTGAAATTTGGTTTTGTTCTGATTACTTGTTCTAGATCCCTAAAGATTGGGTTAGTGCCACTAGCTAGTTTGGAGGAATTGTTTTGGGAAATTGTCACCAGGTAAGGGAAGCCAGTAACTTATTTTTATACTATTTAGTTATTTTTAAATAGAACTCAGATAAAGACTTGAATATGTGACTATCAGTGCTCAAGTCTTTCTTGCAGGTCTGACTGGTCCTTGAGCACTGAATAAGT
>Ga0123340_1005014_pt1 | contig 12565 bp, 4 predicted proteins | sample SirMexnodulemix_FD_89961 | JGI IMG/M metagenome (GOLD analysis project Ga0123340, IMG submission 89961) | Root nodule microbial communities of legume samples collected from Mexico - Siratro Mexico nodule mix | ecosystem: Host-associated > Plants > Roots > Nodule | place: Mexico: Nepantla... | reverse complement strand
TATATATACTGTAATATTTAATTCTTAAAATACAATTATAACTTAATAACAAATATTTTTAAAATTATATATAACTAAAACAATTATTTTAAAACAGGATACGAATCATTTAGAATTTTCCCAACTTTAAAGAATGAAGTTAGATTTTAATTTTTCATCTCATATTTAACTGAATAAATGGAAATAGTAAAACTCATTCCTAAGCTGTCTAGTTACCACCTCCATCTTTAAAATAAATAACTATTAAAAAATAACATTTACTGCACTAATGGAAGTTAGGCTACTGATACAAAATAGGAGTTAGGTTAAAAGAAAGTAATTAACTCTGAAAAAGGTATTTACTATTTTTGTAAAATACCGAAAAGTTATAAATTTTCTGAATATGGGTATTTTAATTTTAATTATAATTTTTAACAATTTGTATTTCTTTTGCTGAAATGCAGTGACCAAGTCCAAAAAAAAAAATACTAGGTACGGTCTCACTGACACAAATTTTTCTCCGAATCATCGCAACTAACAACCACCCTGTTCCTAATTTTTGGTTGATTTTTGATTGCGTCAAAAACAAAAATGAAAGATCCCTCGTTTTTGTATATTTTATTTTATTTACCTAATCCATTGAGGACCAATAAAGGAGGAGTAAATTTTCAATTTTTATATTTATATTTTAGTTTTTGTTTTTTTGTTTGGGGGCATGGATTTTGCTTCTTTTTAAAGTTGGAAGGTGAAGCCATCTTCCATGTTCACCCGCCGCCTGTAAGAAGAACAGGAAGAAGAGGAGACATAGAGAGAGAAAGAGAGAGGGAGAGAGAAGAGGGTACATTTTGATGCTTGTTAACCGTAGAGGCAAGCCAAAAAGCATCTTCTTCATCTTGATCAAAGTGCAAAGCTTATACCCTTTGTTTTTCCTCCCATTTTGTGTCACACACATAATTAGACACATAACTATCCTAACAACACAATCCCTCCAACTATTGTCCCATTTGTGGGTTGATTGAGCCGTTTTTAGAGGCTGCAAGAGGGTGTTTCCCTCTCTTTGTTGGGGGGCTATAAAGAGAAAGGCTTTGGGGCCAAAAGGGGGTTGGTTCCCAGAAAAGCAGTGAAAGGAAGAACCTTGTAAACCCCGTCATTGTGAACAAGGTTCCTCATTATTCTCTCCCTTGTGGGGTTCTTCAAAGTTCCCACCTTTTTCTATTTTTTCCCATTTTCCTTTGCTTATGATATCTATGTATGTAGTAGTAATGTCATGTTGCCTATCTAGCTATCTTATCCGAACCACCCCACTTACTAGAAACCTCCACTCTTGCATTGTTTCTTTCTTGTACTGTTGTTGTCATCATTCTTAGTTTTATCAGAGGGCTAAAAGGGGTTAGTGGTTCTCAGTATAAGTAGTGGTGCTTGTACTTGAGTGGTGATATTATTGGAACTACACTTGTATGTGTCTGTTTTTATGGTCCTAGGTTGTGTTTTGGTGGTTGTTGTCTTCTCATAGTGCTCATTTTCAGGGTTTTGTTCTGGCTTTGTGCATTGGACAAGCAGCAGAGAACTAGTTTCACTTACCAACTTAAAGGGTGGGAAAAATGAAGTATGTGTTGGTGACTGGTGGTGTTGTGAGTGGACTTGGGAAAGGAGTCACTGCCAGCAGTATTGGCCTGATCCTCAAGGCCTGTGGTCTTAGAGTTACCTCTATCAAGATTGGTATTTTTCTTGTTCTTATTCTCCTTTGGACTCAAGTCTCTCTACCCTTCTTCCTAATTCAGGAAGAGAATGCAGTTTTTGTTTTTTGCTATCAATAAATCTCATTGGCTTGCTCAATGGCCAACTTGTCTGCTTCCTTGGACTACTTGAGGTTCTTTTTGAATGGAAATGGCTTTTTTTTTTTGAAGAAAAAGGGGTTTATGGTTTCTGGTTTACAAAATGACTGCTTTCATGTTTTTCTTCTCTTGTTTTGGAGGACTCTTGTTTCTTCTGCATTGTGTTTCTTTCTCCTCAGTGTTTTCTTTTGTATTTAAAGAAAGTAAATTCATTTTTGTGCAGTGTTTCTCTTCCCTCCTATAAATAATTAAATCCTGTTTGCTATTTTATGTAAAATAATGAATATAGTTTTCCCTTTTTTTAATTTTTTTAAAAATTTTTCCATCATTTGCAGACCCCTACTTGAACACTGATGCGGGAACAATGTCTCCTTTCGAGCATGGGGAGGTTTTCGTCTTAGATGATGGTGGAGAGGTAAACAAAGATTTTTTTTTTTTTCCTTCGAAATTCAATGGAAGGTTGAGATTGTATGTGAGTCTTTTGCTGTCACATGCCACAAGCTATTGTATGAATCTACTCATGATGTGCTTTCCCCTGCTCTTTTTATTTTCTCATTTTACTGCATAAGTGCAGCCAAAACTTTCTGCAATTTGTTTTCCTCTGAAGTTTTAGATTGCCATTTTTATTCTCTTTTTTGTTGGTGGAAGGTTGACCTTGATCTTGGAAACTATGAGCGTTTTTTGGACATCAAATTAACTCGTGACAATAATATCACTACTGGGAAAATTTATCAGGTGAGTACACTGCCTTTATATGGTTTCTTCTTTACTTTTCAACAGGTGTGCCTGATGTTTCTTATTGTGTTGTTTTGGATGTTCATAGTCTGTTATTGAGAAGGAGAGAAGAGGAGATTACCTTGGAAAGACCGTACAGGTATGTTTAGTCTCTGATTCTTCTTCCTCTTTGAAGCTACTTGTAATTGTTGTTGGTGCCTTGATTTTCATTTTTTGTTTTTTGCTTTATTTTTAGGTAGTTCCACACATAACAGATGCTATCCAAGAGTGGATAGAACGTGTGGCAAAGATACCAGTTGACGGGAAAGAAGGGCCAGCTGATGTTTGTGTCATTGAATTGGGTGGAACCATAGGTAAATAATAGTCAGAGAAAACTTTTAATCAATATCAAGATAGAACTTTTTCAATATTATATTTCTATATCCTTTCAATTTTTTTCCATTTTAATTCTAAAGATCATGGGTTTGGTAGAAGTTGAAAACTAGAAATTGAAAATGACTTCTATTTAGCAAACAGTGAGAGAAAAAATAATATTCATATTATCCGTACTGTGAACCCACTAGAACTATATTCTAAAACAACCACCAAGCTTCTTTTCACTTGGTTGGTGGTGGGATCGGCTATATTTTAAAGCAATTAATTTAAGATGACTTTTCTTTCATGCAGGGGATATTGAGTCCATGCCTTTTATTGAAGCACTTGGCCAGTTTTCATACCGTGTAGGTAATGCTTGTCATGCTTCAAATCTCATACTCTATTCTATTGATTCATATATCTCAATTTCATTATTGAATCATTCTTGCTAATCTTTATCTCTTTTCTTGTAGGCCCTGGCAACTTCTGTTTGGTTCATGTCAGCTTGGTTCCTATTCTCCATGTTGTTGGTGAACCGGTATAGCAGTGTGACATTTTTAATGTGTTTTTTATTAGACATAAATGTGAAATAAAACATATTCAAGTGATGAGTGTAAAATTGGAATTCTGAGTTTCAATTTGTTGGTCCTAGATAAACTGAATGGAATATTGTTGTTGAACAATTCAAGTGGTATGATCAACACTTATTTGAATTTTTCTTATCTGTAGAAAACAAAGCCAACTCAGCACAGTGTTCGTCAACTTAGAGGATTAGGTTTGACCCCTAATCTTCTTGCTTGTCGCAGTTCGAAGGTGTGTTTCTTCTCTTGTTATTTTTTATTCTGTGGTCAATGTAATAATGATTTAAAAATTCTATTTGTATTGTCCTTTTACCAGGAACTTGATGATAATGTCAAGGCAAAACTTGCTCAATTTTGTCATGTGCCGGTAATAAGAAATTAACGATGACAACTTTGACTTTTCTTCCAAAAAACCCTTGAATGTATTCTTAAAACAAACTTTTGTATCTGCAGCTGTCAAACATCCTTACTCTCCATGATGTTCCAAACATTTGGCATATTCCTTTGCTAATGAGAGTAAGTAATCCTATAGTCTTCTTGAAACTCTTCTCCGTGACTGTTTTCCAGGACTGCTGGAACCATATTTATGAAGTTTAATTTGTTAATTTCATGGATTTGATAGTCTTTTTTATTTTTATTTTTTTGTTAAAGTTGAATTTCATACTTTTGCATTTAAGTGGTTTAAGTTCATGCAAGATCCTAAACTTTTTCCTTTGAATTTATCTTAACAAATAGGACCAGAAGGCACATGAGGCGATCCTGAAAGCATTAAACTTGCTAGGGTTGGTTTTACAAACTCATTCTTTTTTGGTGTTAGCCCCCTCCATTTCCCCATAAGATTTCTAATCCATTATGGTTTTCTGAAAAATGTGGTTATGTAGTAGCTGTTGGTTAAAGTGTTTGTGTCTTTCAACTAATTCCTTTATCATTTGCAGTGTTGCTGCAGAGCCTAATTTGAAGGAGTGGACTGCAAGGACAAAAGTTTATGACAGATGTGATGAAACTGTGAGTGTCAGACATCTCAAATATGTATTGTATAAAGAAAAAAAAAAAAAATAACGTGTGCATGGATATTGATTTATCTGAATAGTGGCCAATGTTGAGTTCACAACCATTATTACGCCCCTCACAGGTTAGAATTGCAATGGTGGGAAAATACACTGGCCTTTCAGATGCATATCTTTCTGTTCTGAAGGTAATATACTCCTAAATTTGCATTTTCTGCAACTTCTTTTTTGTTCAATAAGCATACTGAAACAATATTGTTAAACTGGTATACAATAAGTCAAAGTACTTGTTTTTTTGTGCAGGCGCTTTTACATGCTTCTGTTGCTCGAAACCGAAAACTTACTGTGGACTGGGTTCCAGCTGGGGATCTTGAAGAAGCCACTTTCAAAGAGGTGAATACTGATCTTTTTGCTGCACCATGCATTTTAGTTGATCTTTTGGTTTTGCTTTATGCAACCCTCTGATGATTGATTAATATACTACTGCAGGATCCTGAGGCATATAAAGCTGCTTGGAATCTTTTAAAGGTATTCCTACTATTTAGACTGAACATATTTCTTCCATTTTCAGATCTTAATGATGATATACATGTTTAAATTGCATATGATGATATATTATTTATTGGTTTTCTGTAAATGGACTCCTTCTGCAGGGTGCTGATGGTGTTCTAGTTCCGGGAGGTTTTGGTGATAGAGGTGTGCAAGGGAAAATTCTTGCTGCTAAGTATGCTCGAGAACATAATATTCCATTTCTGGGCATTTGCTTGGGGATGCAAATTGCTGTCATCGAGTATGCGCGATCTGTTCTCGGTCTGCATGATGCCACCAGCACAGAATTTAATCCTGAAACCAAGACCCCTTGTGTCATATTTATGCCAGAAGTATATTCTCTTATATTAATCTACTTCATATGTTGATAATAATATCATTCGTTTTGAAAACCTAGTTAATCTGATTTGTATTTTATGGATAGGGCTCAAAGACTCATATGGGGGCAACTATGCGACTTGGTTCAAGAAGAACCTACTTTGAAGTTGCTGACTGCAAATCTGCAAAATTGTGAGAATTTAGAACCAAACTGAATGTGCTTTCTATACTTGGATCTATTTTATTGAAAATTTTAGCACACGTGTTATAAAAGTACTTATTCAAAATGCTAACTTCTGGATCTCAATTATATATAGATATTGCATGCTTGTGATTCTGTAATTTGGAATTCTTTACAGGTATGGCAATGTAAGCTTTATTGATGAGCGCCATCGACATAGATACGAGGTAAATTGTGTTTGTAAGGGGAAACTTTCTTTATGGCTGAAGAGGAATCATTGTCACTAAGAATGATTGTTATGCTATGCAGGTTAATCCTGAAATGATATCACAGCTAGAGACTGCTGGTCTATCTTTTGTTGGCAAAGATGAAACTGGGAGGCGCATGGAAGTGAGTCTTTAGTTCAAATTGTGCATGGTGTGGATATTAAGATTTGTGCAAAATTAATAACTATTATTTTTGTAATTACGTGCATGAGTGCAGATAGTTGAATTGCCTAGCCATCCTTTTTATATTGGCGTTCAGTTTCACCCTGAGTTCAAGTCCAGACCAGGAAAACCTTCTCCACTCTTCTCAGGTACCTTACTTTCTTGACTCATTTCCCATCTTTTTTCAGTTCAAATTTACTAATTGATGCAATGAGATATTGATTTTGCATTTTCACATGTCTGTTATTGATGAATCAAATTTTTGTTTGTATGTTTAACTTGGATAGTTGAAAACTTGTAGTTCATCTAATTTTTTACGTCAAAGTATCATATTTGGAATCTATGTGGAAGGGTAAAGTTGGCTTGTATCAACAGTTACGTTCTTTATATAGCTAAATGATGTTGGTGCCTGATTGACAAAACAGGATTAATAGCAGCAGCATGTGAACCAAGGAGGAAGGTGCCAAATGGTTACTCCAAGTTGACTACGTGTAATAGACACTCACCAAAACTGAAAGCACACCAAAATGTAAAGGGCTTCAAAGCAAGCAATGGTTCCTTGAATGGTGTATATACCAATGGCAATAGTGTGTATGTGGATGGTAGTTGTTAGTCTTCATGTGAGTGTTTGGTGCATGCTAATAATCATGATGGTATAACTAAAATATCCAAGGGCATTCTTTCTTGTCCTCGGTGGCTTGTACAGTTAGTGAGTGGATAGGTCTTTTAGATAGGGACTTGTCTTAAGCATGAAGCAATTTTTGAGTCTAACAGCTTTTGTATTTCCTAGTGCGGTTGTGCTATGGTGTGGCAGTTGCAGCCACCATTGCTTTCACCCATTGGTCAGATATTGGCCCAAACTTCACTTAATCAGGCCAAATATTTGGGCTTTGGTGGCTTTTAAGTGCTGTTTAGGATTTTTCATCTTAGTATACAGGCTGAAGGTGTAAGATTAAGATTACTTTCAACTGAGTGTTTTCTTTCTTTTCTGAGTGGCCATTAATGTAAACTCTTATGATAAACATTGAAGTTGAATTTTGTTTGGTTTAATTTATTTTTCATCCTTTTTATTTTGAGAAATGTTATTTATGCAACACTTCACAGCATATTATATAATCAGGAGAGAAAGTTACAGAGAAATGAGATGAAATAAATGACTCCACAGAAAGAAAGACAAAGTATTGTATAAAATTCTGTTTCTTGAATATAAATGAATAGATGAAGTTCTAGACCATTGATTAAGTTATGGTAAAGCAAGCTTAATGTTTTCTTGCAAGACCACTAAAAGGAAAATAGTCTGTTTTGTTAAATTTTTTCACAAAAATGAATATACAATGTCTCAAATGTATTCCATAAACTAAAGTTTCTACAGAAATAAAACTCTACAAGTTTACTTCAATATATAAGAAACCGTATGTTTTACTTTTTCTCTCTTTGTAAGTAATAGAAAAGTCATTTCCATTGAATCATTATGTTGTTAACAGGAGTGAAAATGTGTCTGCATTTTTAGAATTCAAACATGATAAATATATAAAAAAAATAGTTAAAAAAAGAGAAGATATTAAAAAAATAGCAACTTTTATGAGAAAATGTGTAATTTAAGGTTACAGTGGGCTTATAAAAGGAGGATTGAAGGTGCTGCACCGTTTTATGTACAGAAAATGATAAAATAATGTCCCCTTTTGGAATCACACTGCAAAACATATAAATTACACATGTCTGTTAAATTATAACATCTTTTTTGTCTGAATAATTGGCAAAGGATGATTCTTTCTAGGAAACCAGGTCCATCCATGCTGCTAATAGATTGCACAATTTCCAAAAACTGTTTTCTTCTGAAGGCATTTTGGACCCATACATCACTAGGTTTCTAACTTCAACACTAGTACTACTGTTCTGAACATCAAAAAGTGCTGTGCTGAGAGATTCTGAACAAATAAAGAAAGGATCAGCATGACCATCATGAATAATGTAAAATGATCATACGTTGAACATAGACTCATGCAGATTCTTTGTTGGATCATTTGAATGTCATGTGACAATTGGCCGAAAGCAGAGTGCCATGTTATTTGTTTTCTTATTTGACAAACCATTCTCTGATCATATTTCATCATGTGAATGTGTAAGTGAGTAGGACAAAAAATAAAAATTATTTTGAGAATCTGGTATCAGACTTTACAATTATAATCCTTCATTCACATGATTTTGTAGCTATTATGGTCCAATCATACATTGTAGAAGCAAAGCAACAAATTTGAACAATTGAGTGTCACCCTTTTTTTTTTAATATAATATTTTTATTCTTTGAATTTTTTTTTACTGTTTATAGAAAAAATTCTACTTAACATTAGGAAAATAAATTTAGTTTGCCACTATATGATGGATTCTTAAAAGTGAGATAACTTATTTTAATGCAGTGACTATTGTTTCTCGTATTTTGTACTCCGTGTCGTTTGAACTTTATGTAAAACTAAATCAACGGATTTTCCTTTCTAATTAATTATTCAAAAAGAAACTTTACTTCCCTTAGCTTTTTAGTTAATGATTATCTCTTCAACCGACATCATATATGTTTTCTAAACGTGTTGAAAAAAATGTGCATGAAAATGTTTTTATCCATTAAGCTAATTTTAAATTTTTTAAACTAGTAACAAGTTGTTAGTTTGAGTGGTACTGCATTTCATATTTTTTGTAGAATAATTTTACGTTGTCATCTAATAAAAAGTTATTATTAATATAAGTTTTAAAATAATTACTGTAAAGCTATTTTCTACTTTTAAATATATAACCTATTTTCTATATATATTTACAAACAATTAATTTTTTCATAAAAAATTCAGTTGTCTTGTAAATACTTTTTAATCTACAGTTCATCAACAAGTTGTTGTGATGATAAATTTTTAAAAGTTGTGATGATAAATATTTAGAAGTTGTCGTGAAGTGTAGGTTACTTGCTTCCAACACAATAGATTTTACTTTTAGCACCATAGATTTTTACCTTTAGCTTTGTTGGAATTCTTCCTATTTTAAACTTAATGTATACTAGGAGGCATAAATCTCTCAGAACTACTACATGACATATTTCTCTTCGTAATGATAATAAGTCACATTTCTTCATTTATGAAGAGCCATATTTCTTCAACAATAAAAGGGGCTTTTATTCTATAGATAGAGGAGACTTGTGAACAGTTGGACATCTTATTCTATTTCATCCATTCAAAAGTTCTCTTTGAGAGAAAAAGATAAGTTAGTGAAAAAGTTTTTTAGTAATTTTTGTCACAAAAAATAATATTGTGTTTTCATATATTTTGTAAGAATTACGACATGATAATTTAGAAATAGAAATATGTTTTTAGTGTTCATTGTTTAGAAAGAAAGACTAGTTCTAATCCTATTTATAATGTATTTTTTTCTTTGCTCACATTGAATAGATTTATGAAGTTAAAATTATTTATTATTTAGAGTTTCTTTGTTCATATTAAAAAGATTTATGAAGTTAAAATTGTTGGTGTTATTATTTGAAGTTACCTCAAATGATGAAAATATTTTTTTATCAATAAAGAAAATTGGTTAAACATTATATTTGGATAGTTGATTTTGATGCATCATTTTATGTTACTCCATAAAAGATCTTTCTCATCATATCAAAAGAGATATTTTGATATAATGAATATGTGTAACCATGTCACAAGCAATATTGTATTTTCTGGGAAAATAATTTTATAATAACAACAAGCTAGTGTTGAAAGAGACAAGACAAATATCTAAGATACACATGAATAGAAGTTAGATGAAACTGATTTGGTAAACTAGTTTGGTGTAAAAGATGGATGTTAACTAGAGGGAGCATGGTTGTTGTTAGCGATAGGAAAGAAGACTCTTGTATATTACGTAAGAAAAACATATGAAAAAGATATATGAATGTTGTTCAAGATATAGAAGAATTATGACATGGAAATTAAGACAATATGAGGAAGAAATTATTTAAGATCCCAGCAAAATATCTCCTCCCAAACATAATAGATTATCCACTTGAATCCCAAGTGTAAAAACAAGTTAAATACATAAAAAAGAAATGAAGGTTGAATTGTATAATTAATATCTTTTGAAAGTTTTCATGCAACTTCGTCCGATAGATTAAACAAATAAAATATATACTTGACAAATACAATATCAAACAAGTTTTGTTAAAACTTATGTTTGATGAATAGTCATATGACACTACTTCAATTTGACAAACGTACTATCTAAAATACCTTTCAAAGCACATTTTTGCAAAAATTTCCTTCTTAGATTAGTTGCAAATTAATAACACTAAAAATATGAAGTTGTGAGAAAATTACACAAGGTATTTTCACATTGGTTCGTATGATAACTAAGACTAAGTATAGTTCTTGATCAACATGATCAAGGTTTCACTAGCTCAAACTAATGCTGAAATTACAAGGCATGTATTTTAGACTCAACCACTTCTTGCTAAACTACAAGTATTGTTTGAACAGAATCACTTATAGTTAAACAACAAGTGTTGCCTGGAACATAACCACTATTGGCTAAACAACAAGTTGGAACACAACTACTCTTAGTTAAACACTAGTACCATTTGGAACACAACCACTCTTGACTAAGCATGACTATTCTTTGAATCCAACTACTCCCAGCTAAAACACTTTGTTTACACAAGGTTGTGATCTAAAAGATTATAGGTTTCGCTCACTAAAGGAGAAAAGATTCTTAGGACAAATACAAGATGAAACACTCTTTTAGTTACTATGAACATAAACAATGTTCTTTTTCACGAATTGAAATCTTAAAGGATTGTTAAAGACAAAGGGAGCCTTTTGTAGATATTTTCGTCATCAACATTTTTTTCTTTGTAGGGATCTTGTTTTTATAAAGCTAAGAAGACAAAGAATCATTGCAAATAATTTTGGAGTCATTGTGAGACAAAAGAGAAGCTCCTCTTATTCATCTAGTGTTTGTCCATGTTCAAGGTTTGAGATGTATTAAATACTCTTCATGTAGCATTAATTGCACATCTCTTCTTTAAGCAACACTTTCATACACCACATCACTTATCAGACATCACTTATCAGACTTAGGTTATATAGTTTTTTCCTAAAACAAAGTAAAGTAAGGACCATGCATGGTTGAAAGTCATTTTAGAGTAGTTATCTTGACATATAAGAGGAATTGTTGGCATAGAGAAACTTTAAGTGTGGTCTTAAAGAGATCTTGATGTTGACACCTCAAAGAGGTCTTCTTGAAAGAATAAAAACAAGAACATTCTTTGCATACATGAAATAAGCATTAAAATATTTAACATATACTATAAATGATTAACACTACTCTTTTGTCTAAACTTTTTGTCCATCAGACGAAGTTATATGTATTTTGTGTTTGTTAAATACACAAAGTACTTGGTTTGATTTGATGGTTTATAAAAACACGTTTTATGCTTTATTGTAAACACTTAATAAAAATACACTTAGGGTTTGTTGAATTTTTTTTCTAACACTAAAAATATTAGTAGACAAACAAAGTGTATTTTAAAAGATTAAATGATAAAAAATAATAATTGCTCTTTGTGAAAATTTTTTAGAAGATAATAACAATAAAAAGTATCTTTTTGAAAAATTTAACAATATCTCTTCTTTCAACAATGTTGCTTCAAATAGTTATTAGAGTCTTTTTCGCATCATCTTAACTCTTCATTTATCAAATAATATGGAAAAGTATAGAAGCTAACTTCTATACTGGAAAGAATTGTTGACAATAATAACTAAAGTTTCCTAACTATTTAATATAGAATTAAAGAGTAAATAAGTTTGAAAATCATCTTTAATTTTCATTTCTACATTTAACTTGTAAGAATGGTTTTTTAGTTATAAATTTAAGTTTTGCTCATTACTCATAGCTAGAATAAATTTCAATTAATATATTTTTGAATAAAAAAAAAACTTTGTGATTTAAAAACTTCTAATCTTTATCACTATTTTTCTTCAACTTGTCATTGAATCACACAAATTCTTGTTTATATATTTATTTATTTGAATATAATCAATTATGTTAAATTTTTTTCTTCCTAAAACTTTGAAGAAAGTTAAGTGCGAAAATTTATTTCATTTTTCATTTAAAATATTGATATTCAAATTTTCGTCATTTTTTACGCTTTTAATGTTTTTGTTGAGAAAACCAAACAGATACTTAGAATAGTATTAAGTGTTAAAAAATAAATTATATAAATTATTCTATATATTATCACCATCTTTATCTTTCATGCATTTCTTTACTTACTTTATGTTATCATCTCTAGTTACTTTCATTCTTATGCTTTAATTTACATTTGATTTCTTTACATATTTACCTTACTTCAATTTAAATTTACTATACATTTAATTTTACTTACAATTGAATCATTTTATTAATTAATCTCATTTACATTTATACATTCGTTTACATTTTTTTTTCTAATTCATTATATTACTTTAAATTTACTTGCATTGATTTTTTTAATTACTAAATTTGTATTTTCGAGTTTTTTTTTTACAATTAAGTTACTTTGTTTAAATTTTTATTAGTTTTTTTTCTTTAATTT
>Ga0123340_1005013_pt1 | contig 12568 bp, 5 predicted proteins | sample SirMexnodulemix_FD_89961 | JGI IMG/M metagenome (GOLD analysis project Ga0123340, IMG submission 89961) | Root nodule microbial communities of legume samples collected from Mexico - Siratro Mexico nodule mix | ecosystem: Host-associated > Plants > Roots > Nodule | place: Mexico: Nepantla... | reverse complement strand
CTTTCCAGACTATATTTTATATACGACGAGTTCTTCCTGCACCCTAATACATTCTTCCTGCACCCTAATAAAAAAAATTTAATACCATAATTGCCCTTATATGAGAACCGGATGGCCTGCTCATTCGGTTGTCAATTTTTTTTCAAATGACAATCGGATGGGGGTGTCATCCGATTCTCATTTCCAAATCAAAATGATAACCGGATGAAACTCATCCTGTTCTCATAATCCAAATCAAAAACAGATTAATTTTTTTGATTTGGACTATGACAACCGGATGGGTTTCATCCGGTTATCATTTTGATTTGGAAATGAGAACCGGATGACACTCCAATCCGGTTGTCATTTGAAAAAAAATTGACAACCGGATGGAGGTGTCATCCGGTTCTCATATAAGAGTAATTATGGTATTAAGATTTTTTATTAGGGTGCAAGAAAAACGTATTAGAGTGCAGAAAGAACTCGTCTTTATATATTTTAGAAAAAATGAAAAGAAGCCCACGGGTCAATTCGATTGTTTCACCCTAGTGTTACCGATCATTTCATCCAACTGTTGAGGTGCATGTTAAAAAATGGGGGAAGTAATTGCTGAAAAATATATACGATTCTCGAAACAACCAGGCCGAATCAATTTCTTTCCTTAGGGAGGCCAGGCCCAAGAGTGAGAACAAAATTCAAATCTTAATAATTAGATCACTAATTCACCTAAAAATAATTGTTAGGGCTTTTTATATCAATTTAAAAAAACTAATTGTTGTAATTTCAGAGAAACATAAGTTCACAATCACATTCTGAATTCCAAAGTTCGGCTTACAGAACAAGGGATTTCTTAGTGTATCTTCTTATTTCAGAATTTAAATTCCAAAAATTATATTTCGAAAAGAAAGAGACTCAAAAAACAATATATAAGGTGTATATAGAAGAAATATTCAATTAGCAACCGTTTATCATGGCACTACAATTACACAAATTTCAACCGATCAAGTTTAATAGTAAGCGTAATTTGAACTAAACTAATCAACAATCTTCTAGAGACGCAAGTGATCACAGCTAAACGACTGCCAGCTTAAAACAATCAAAATTCTGGTAAAAGGTCTACGGAATAAAGTCTAGCACTCCTGTTCACTTAGTACGAGATCCTTACTTACCAAGAGAATGCCAGGTCTGAAAAATTAATTTCTAAAATTAAAATAAAATATATATTCCTAAAATTTATAATTTTGTTACATCTTAATCTTAAAATAAATCACTATGGGTCATTCATGATGAGACCGCAAGAGTCCTATTACAAAAAGACAATTTTTTTTTCACCTCCATACCTTTTCCTGCACTTCCATAAAATAATTTAATTCTCAAAATACCTATGTTGAAATAATTAAAATGATCTTGAGGTGTCATTCAATTGTTATTTACAAAATCCAGTTCACATTTTTTGTTTCAAAATATAAACCGAATGAAATATCATCTAATTATTATTTATAAAACAAAATAATTGAATGACACCTCATCCGATTCATAAACTCCCAAATCGACAACACCACGGTTAACCATCAAATATCACCTAAATTATCAAATTAACTATTCAAATCTACAATATATCTCATAAATTTTTTATAAACATCAAACATTACTTACCTACAACTTTATTGAAGATTTTGTCAAAAACATAACCTAGAACGGTGATGGATAGGAAAATACTCCACATATGAGATTACGAAAGTAAAAGGAATAAAGGACAATATTAACTTTTTTTAATTTTTAAGTAAAACTATATGAATAATTTCGTATTGATTAAGGTGTAGGAAAAGGACACGGAGGTGAAGAATTCGTCTTTACAAAAAGTTAAAACTCTGATTTTTCAGAACATCGCATATCAAACCAGACACGTACACCACGTTGCTCATTTTCAATCAAAGTTTAATAGAGAAAATCTAGCCGCCCTTGTCGCAAACGCCAGCTTCAGTTGTCATAACAAAGAAATCTGCCCATCGGTGCTTACAAAGACTAGACTAAACAAAATTACTCATTTCCACACATCTCACATTCTCTCAATCAAACCTCGATTGGTCCCCTCCCCTCTCCATTTTCATCATCAACACCGCACACCATTCAGGTGATTGAGAGACGTAATAATAATGCTACAAAATAACATTTACCCTAAATATAATCCATGATAAAATCGATGGCATCTAAATGAATTCCCAAAGATATCGAAAAAGTGGCAACATAGAAATATAGTCCAGCCACTATACGCTAGAAAACAAATAAACTTCATAAAACGTTTTCTTTAGATTCCCATATTACAAAGGCAATATCACCGTGATATATATGTATGTGTGTGTATATATATAGTAATGTAAAAATTTTTATCAGCATTGTAAAAGTTATCATTAGCATAAATCTTATCATCCATAAAGGTCACTAGGACTCGCTAACAATGGCTATGTATGCTCCAAAAGATGTTAATTTTTTAATAGAGGGGGCAAGGGAGAGAAAATTGATTCATTGTAAAAGCAAGAGTTCTTCTGGCTACTGATTGGTATATAGAATTATGGACAGCAATTACTTGAAACGTCAAACGCCAGTTCATGAGCTAAAAAAACATGAAAATGGCGGTCATTTCTAAGTTTGATATTCCAGACTCCACCTGCGAAAGTTCCAAAAGCATGTTAACATCATTGATATAAAGACAAAGATCACACAGCAAACATTGGCAAACTTTGAGAGGAGTTTTGGAAAACAGGAGATAAACAGAAAATCCCGATACCACTAGAGAGGAAAGTTTGGACCACGCCCTCTCCCACCATAGCCGTAACCCCTTCCTCCCCAATTATACGAGCCCCTGAAATTCACACCCCGTCCAGCACCATAACTAAAATTATGCCTCTGCTGGAAATTGCCAAATGTCTGAAAAGGAAATGGATAAACAATACATCAAAATTACATTGCAGTTTATGGATAATTTCATGTCCAGAAATTTCAGTTCTTAATCAGTTTGCTGACCTCCGTATCCTGTTTCATTCTCTCAGAGAAACGATTTTGTCCGTTCCTTGATCCACGGGTCAAAGAGTTACATGAAATTGTGTCAAAAAAGTCGTCTTTCTTGTATGCTGACTGCAAGGAAAGGCGGGAATAAAAGATTTATTCAAGCTCAAAGAAAATTTGCTTTAAGGTGCCAAAAATCACATGGTCTACAACTTCGGTGTTTACTCCATCCATTTCAAAAGGGAAAGAAATTCCCATCAAAGGAAAACATTATGAGTCCTACCTTATGGTTTGGTACCATATCATGATATTCCCTGCCACCCAAATTGAGAGAAGTATTATCCTGTACTCCCTCTATTGTGGTTGCCTTTCCAAGAGCTCCCCATACTTCATCCTTTCTGAACTTTTCATTCATGGCCTCAAAATCAAACTCTTCAGTGAATTGTGGAGCTGTGTATTGAGGCTGCAAAAATCAACAACAAATGATTTACATGTATATAAAAGTATATATAACTATACTAAAAAGAGAGCTAATGCATGACCACTTAGTGGATCTGGAGAGGGTAGATATATGAAGATTTACCCTCTGTAACCTACACTTCTCAAGGCAGCAATCTTATGGTTGTGTTAAGTCTTGCCCCTGATATTATTTTATTATAATATTTAAATATACTAGTTATCTGCCATAGTTTGCTAGCATGTGATCTGGTAGTTACATGCTTCTAGTAGTGGAAACTGCCTCTGCTCACAAGATAATAGGCCATGTGCATTTGACCCTCAGACTCCACAATGGTGGGAACCGCATGCACAAAGCCATACTTTATAAGTTATTCAAGTAGCGGAATTTATCCAAATTGGTTACTTAACATCAACTTTCTAATTGCAAAGTAAAAATTACCCAGCGTAGGTCCCAAAATGGTGAAACGAATAGTATTCAATACCAAAGTTAGCAGTGCTTTTTCTCCTACTAAGAAATTAGAATATGCAAAACTACAATAAACTAAGATGCATGCAACCCACAAAAATTAAACTTAAATACCTATTTTTGTGACTAATTTGAAAAGGAAAATGCAGCTTCCAGATGCGCTTAGAGAACAAGAAATATTCTCTACGTTCAAGGAAACAGTCTTCACAAATCAATTGGACGATGCTTAAATTTAAACACTTCGCTTGAGAACAATGCGATTGGCAACTTTAAGCCATTCTATGTTCACTTACAACCCGAGAAGTGACTGAACAAACAAGAATTTAGTAAAATTTTACAGGCACAACTAATAGACAAAGCTATGTTAGCCTGTTAATTTGGTATATGAGCAGGACATGAAATTTTAATTATCTCCTCATCAAATATCCATTTTTCCTGTCCCTCAAATGCAGAATTCCAGGTTAAGGTAAGAATATCCTTATCTATTACAGTCCCTATCCCCAACCTATAAAATCTTTAATTCAATATTTTTGAAGATCTCACGTCACATAGATATAGACAAATTATAGTATATAAATAGATGCAATTACAAGTTGGTTTTATAAATTTGAGTTAATTTTAAATTTCACTTTCTAAAATGGTATCAAAGTATTTTTAAAAACTTTGTTGGCCCAGTAAACTCACTGTCTCCAAGTTCGTGTTTACTGTTGCAGTGCCACCTCAAGAGAGGTTTCTAACAAGCACCATTTTCTCCACGAATACAATATAGAGTGGTTGAGATCCTAGGTTTGTGTATTTTTATGTATTGAAAGTCTTCCTAACAGGACTTTTAGGTAAGTGTGTTCTTTGACAAGGTACTCATGATTAAGAAAATGTTTAGACACAAGGGAAAGTGTAACAATGTGAAAGTGAGGAGCAATATATAAAGAAAAAGTTGCAAACCATTGTCTGAAGGTTTTGATTGAAGATTATGTCATGGTCTCTTATGGGTTTGTTCATAACTCATGTCGAATCAACCCGGTGTTTCCTCTTGAAGAACCAAACAAGTGATACCAAAGCCTATCCTAACAACGTTTCTTAGACCTATTGTGCCACACACTAGACAAATATTTATTCTCATGCTCGATATGTTCAATCTTGGATTCGAGGAAGTACGTTAGAGATCTTATATTAATTAGAGATATGTTCAAACTATAGTATATAAGTAAGTACAAACCTTACATTACAAGTCGGCATTGTGAAATTGAATTAGACTTAAAGTCTACTTTTTAATAAATAAAAAATCCAAACAACAATAAAATATCAAGTAAACACAAAACCATGTAAGGTTGAGCCATTCCTCATAAATATTTTAAACTATTCTTCATACTCCTATCGGAATTAAGAAACTACTCATTATATACAACAGTTTGTATGCAATTGTGATTCAAAAAAACAGATCAAAAATAGAAGCCATATAAAAGTATCATGCCTTGCCTTACCCAACCTGCACCAGTCCCACAAAGAGCATATGATTAAATTTTCTAACCTTTTGAACTGAAGTAGGTAGTGGAAGCAGTGGTGCCTGAGATGCTGGAAATGGCATTAATGCAGAGGAACCAAAGGATGTTAGATTCGAACAACCCATACCCTTCTGATTAGGGTACAAATTTTGTGTTGTAGACAATAAATGTTCTCTAGGATTTGCAAATTGATCTGGAGTTAACAAAGATGGTGGTGTTGGCAAGGGACCTGAAGTAGAATCTACAAATGAAGGAGCAGAATGTCGAGGATGAATTGGCCTTGGGTCAGGACAAATGTCTTGAAAAGGTGAAGAAAACTGAGGCACGTTTGATTCGTCAATAGTCATGGATGCAGAATATGGCACGGGTATCTTAGTAGACAAAAGGGACGGAACATCAAGAGAATCAGAATTTTTTAAAGAGGTAAGAGAATGCGAATGAGTCAGATTAACAAGAGAAGAAGTCGTGGCAGAAGATACAGGTAGACCAGACTCTGAAAAACCTGTCCATCCCCCTTTTGTAGGTAACTGAGTTTCTGCATTTTTCATCTGATTCTGCATAGCTACGGATGCTGTCATTGATGGGGAGTAAAGGGAACTAGATTGTAGCAGAGAATGAGAACCACGGCTAGATGTATCACTAGGCCCTTGCCAATACATTGCTGAAGAAAAAGATGCATTACTAGCAACTTGAGTAGCAGCAGATGAATTTGAAGGTCCCAGGTCAGTTACCGACTGATAAGAAGGAAACCCAACAGGAAAGGGTTTACTAGACATAGCAGGGGTATCTTGCCTTTGAATTGATACTGTCAAATTTCTACCGCCAACTGAGGCCACAGGAGAACTTGGGGACCCAGAATATTGTGACTGAAACAAAAAAGACAAACAATTTAAAAAAAAACAGTAATGTCATTGAAAAGTGTACGATTTCAGAATGCAAATTATTTTCGTGTTGTCCTTTAACACAGGTACCTGAATAATAGCTGGATCACTAAAAACCTGCTCTTCTGATTTAGAAGATGTGGAGGGTGACTTGATCTGCAAATTCTGAAAGGGCAAAATTCATAAGAACATGCACAGCTTAAATAAGCATAGCAGGCATGTATACAAGAAAGCTCTTGTGACCAAATGGTTGTTTGGCTGCAATTGATAGGGATTCACAAATACATATGCACCCTACAATAACATTATTTAAAGAAATAAGTCAACAGCTTCAGATTACTGTTTCGTGGAGTGCATTCTATTATGCTCTACTTTTAGTTGTTGTGTTCTAGACTTTCAGATTAGATTTGTCAATTCTTAATTTCTCAGAATGTTGCTCCGTATAGAACATTAGGACCGCTCACAACTAATGAGGAGCAAAGATGCCAAATAAGCCATTATTATGAAGCCAGGCAGGTGAAATTTAATGAGAAAAAAACAGAAACAAAAACAATCTTGTTGGTGAGGGTTTACTACACTGCATATCAAGTCACCACTGACCAAAACATGATCAAATTAGACGAGAAATGGTAGAATAGAAATATTACTACTCAAAGCCTTCAAAATCTATCAATTTCACCAAAACATGAGCTTGAGCAATATTGCAATCGAAAACAATGCACATTAGTGGAAATGTCTATTATGTGAAAGATTTGTTTAATGAAAACTTGTTGAAGAATAAATGACAAGTTAAAACATTAAAGCCCCAATCAAAAATCGTTCATAAACCGTACAGATGCGTTAGAACCCTTAAACCAAGATATATAACAGCTATACAACAACACTAACCACGCCTTATTCTGCTTGGTGAGGTGAGATACTTCACAGCTTTAAGAAAACATACCAGATCACAATAATATTTACATATCATATCAGTTAAACAATAATGCTATAATTACCTTAATGTCACTTCCTCGGAAAAGAATGTATTCATAAACCTTATCGCTTGGAGGAATTTGCGTGCCATCCTTTCTTCTCCCCTCCGTTCCATAAGATGTAACTGCAATGTTGTATCAGAAGAACTTCCATGTTAGAAAGAAACTTTCACATTAAAGAAATACAATTTTTAGAAGAATGGAACTAGAGGACTTGGATATCCACATAATGAAGTTCATATTTTGGAAATTTAAATAAAAGCATACGATAAATTTAACGTGGTTCAACAACTCAAGTCCTACATCTACGAATACTTAACAAAAGTATTATTATTGACAAAAACTCCAAACCTTCTTGTGCAAACTTCCTCACAAAAATTGTAAACTCTCTCATGACACACACACAACCTACCCAAGTCTCCAAGAGACTTATTGAGTTGTGGTAACAACTCTCAAATCATACTATACATTTTTATAATAGTTTCTTATTTTATTTTTTTTTCCTTCTTTCATATTACTCAATGTGTGACTTTGGTAAACACCCAATAAATATCCTTCCTCCACCAAAAGTCTAACATTTGACATTCTGCTAACAAATCTGCTTGGACTGCTCTTGCCACTAGTGACCTACAAGACTCATCAACGATAACAGTCCTTTTCCGTTGTCAGTCCTCACTGCCTTGCGCCTCATAATTGTTGTCGACAGCTTCCACGTCATTGCCACTAGCAACTTGCTGATACTCAAGTTGTGGAATTCATCACCAGCACCACCTCAGCCAAGCAAACCCCACCACCACACGTGCATCAGCGAAGTCATTGCATAAATAAATAAATAAAAGCATCAACACTAACCTCTCTTCTAGTTGAAGCACGCCCACAAATAAGAGGTTAAATTTAAATAAAAGCACACAATAAATTTAATATGTTTCAATACCTCAAGTCCAAACACTCAACAAAAGTATAATTACGCAAGAATCAATTTTTCTGGCAAAAACTGCAAACTTTCTCGTGCAATTTTTCCAACAAGAATTGCAAACCCTCTCATGAGAGACAACTACCCGAGTCTCTAAGAAACTTATTGCGTTATTAACTCTCAATTTTATAGTAGTTTCCTATTTTTTCCCTTCTTTCATATTACTACTCAATGTTGGACTTTGAGTAAAACTCACTAACACAAAATCCAAACAAGGACAATCATATAATACCTAACTTGCATTAATGCCCATTAAATTAAAACATACTATCAAATATCAATAGAGTCATAACTCATTTCATCTAGAAAAAGGCCACCTATATACAAATTGATTGAGATACCCGATGATCCAGAGAACTTGAAGAGGTGTTGTTCATAAAAAACAAACCATGTTTTTCCATTATGGAAAGACATAAACATAGGGGTTTACAAAAAAGCAGATAGAGGAGGAAATTCTAGCATGGAGCCTGCGGAAAAAGGTGTAGAGTGTAGACAACAAATTGATAAATATCACCAGTCTAAAATGTCATAGAATTCAGACCAAGGGCAAACTGTCAAAAGGAAGAACTATGATTAATATGATTCTGTTGTAAATTTATCCCGTAGGAGCTAGGACAATGGCAGTAACTCCAAGTCCAAAATTTTGTACTAAAAGAGAAGACAAAATAGTGTCACCATCTACCTATTAAATCCGCAATGTCCATCCATCCATGGCCAGCATTTTAGGCATTAGGCCAGTACTATTAACCTAAGCAAAATTATAAGTAATTCCAAATAGTGTCACTAATGTTTTAAATTGCGTTCACGGTTTCATCAATTTCCCTAATATTGCAAACAAACGCCGCCGCAATTGCAGTTTAAAACACCTCAAAAACATTGATGCTGCGGCCAAACTCGTGGTTGCATTGAAATCCATTTTTCTAAATCCTCGTTTCCATCCACATTATCTTCCTATAGAATAAAGCTAAAGTTCCATCATCAAGCAGGCCTTAACTTGTACAATCAAATCACCAACGAACCATTTCTCATCGTATCAAATCCAGCGTCGGAAAACGAAGCTCTGAAATCCAAAATACTCAAACAAAGCACCGTTGCATCGTCGACAATCACAAAACATAAAATACGGTGATTCCGCCGCAATGTAAGGAAACTGAACGTTACGTTAACGGCTGACGTACCGTTCTTCAAGCCGATGGTGGACTCCAGGACGTTAAGGAAATAGAGAACGCCCTCGTAGCGAATCTCGCACTTCGAAATCAAGCTTATGAAGCAGCCAATGAAGGACTCCGCGGAATTGGACAGAGCAGTCGAAGGACCGTTGGCGCCAAATTCACTCGCCATGTAGCGTGGCACGGACGTGGAAGCGGAAGCTGGTTTGCGATCACTGTGGAGAGAACGAAAACGACGATGAAGGGAAAATGAAGGAAAATTTTGCTCCGTGTTACGCTTCTAACATTAGGGTTTCTCTTTCTCTGTATCGGTTTAAATGGCTGTTTCTTGCTTCTTCCTTGCCTCGCGCGGATGTTGCATTTGTGAAAAAGTTGCACTCAAGGGACAAAACAATGACAAAATAACGCTTCGATGAGCAATACGAAGAGTTTTCCTTTTTTCACATTCTCCCTTCAAATATAAGTTTTTTTTTTCTTAATTCTGGTTCAATTTTGTATGAAAATTCTCACAATGGATAAAGGAAATTTTTTAATCTCATTAATTTTTATGACACGCATCATGTGAGCTCGTTTTTAGTTATAATCTTATTGTACTGAAAATCATGATATAGAGCTCGTTTTTAGTTATAATTTTATTGTACTGAAAATCATGATATAGATTGAAATTGTGGCATCGTAACCTAAGATATTCACATCTAATTAAATTGTGTACGACACACACAAAACATAGATATTAACAATGAATACGGTGAATTAACTTTTCAAAAGTTAATTTCATTTGATATCTTATAAAAAAATTGCGTTAAATAATATAAATTGAGATATTTTAATTACGTTAATTATTTTTAAGTTGTATTTACATTAAGGAAGGAATTCTTTATATTTTAAATCACTTTATTTAGTAAATTCTTTTGGGTTAAGGAAAATATACAGTGAGTAATACTCACTAAAGATCTAACATATATTTATATTCACATGTAATTATTATTGTGTACAATAAAAAAAATAAGTATAAACAATAAATATGTTCGTGTTGTTTTCCAATTTAAGTTAAAATTATAGTTTGACATTTAGCAAAATCTAAATTAGTATGAATTACTAACCAAATAACAAAATATAATATAATATATATGTGTGTAAATTATGTTTACTGTCGCAAGATAGAAAAATTAAAAAAAAATACATTATCATCAAACATTTTGTATTAGTTTAGTTTTTTATAAAAGGTAAAATATTTGCTATGTGTATTTATTGCTAACAATCTTGTATAGTTTAATAATGTGACTAATAATGTATTAATTGATTAACAACTTTAACAGTGAAGTTCACATAGTTTGTTAGGGTTGGTTAAAACATGTGATTTAATAAACAAATTGAGATATAAGGATATATCAAAGGTTAAATTGTTGTAAAAATGGAATGATGGAAAATTTGATAATCTTTAAGAGTTTATTAGTGATATATGTGCACTTGATATGTGTAATTTTAATACAAGATAAAAATTTAAAGTTTAAGTATATCTTGAAGAAGTGGTGTTGTTAATAAGGCCAACTAATTTGGAATAACACTTAGTGAATGATGTTAATAAACATAGAAAAGCAATTAACATTGTCATTTTAAATGATAATGGAGAAAAGGTCGATGTAATTGACGTTAAAATGTAACAAAGAATAATCTCAAGATGAAAAAGTGAGTAGCTCACACAACAACCAAGATAATTAAAAATAAAAATAATAAAATAATAAAAAGTTAAAGTTTGAAGACAATTACCACAAGTTCAATGATTAGGATAATTATCCTAAAGAAGTATAGAACAGACAAATAAATGGTGATAATAAAGATGTCGAATTAAATCTTGATGATCCAATGTTTGATTTGGAAGCAAATTATGACACTAAATATGCGAATTTTGATTTTGAGATAACAAATAATGATTTATCTCCAAATGAGATAAAGTTATTTCAACATTAACACATGTATCAACTTCAAATGGACACTTAAGAAAAAGTTTTTATTACTATATTAGTTTTAAAATGTTTTATAATATTTTGTTATAGATAGAAAGAAAATTGAGTATAAAAAATTTACAAAATCATAGACTAGATCGTATGAACGAATGGTTTCCATACAAATTTTATTTGTAATATTAAAGAAAAACATAGTTTCCCTTTGAAAACTAACAAGTCCAACCATACTTGTCCAATGGTGTTTTAGAACTATAGCCTAACAACAAAATAGATATCAAGGATTTTCATGGCTATGTTTAGATCAAATCAAAGGATAACATTAACAAAGTTAGTTTATGATGTGGAGGAGATACTTTCAATTTATGTCAAAAGGTGAACCCATAATTATTAATATTGAACTAATAATGGCAGATGTAATGTTGTAATGTTATTATATGGTACTTTAAGTTATGTAGTTACTTTGTTGAGTTAAAGAAAAGTCAAAATACATGTTTTTAGACCAAAACATACTCTTAAACTAAACATTCGATTCATTCTATATGCTCGAAAAATTGTAAGAAAATTTCCATTTAGAGTTGTAAATTATTCATTTTCATCAACGGATGTCCTCCTAAAACAAAACATGGAGGACAACTTTTTTATTCTAATAGGTCACGACATTGATGACCATTTTCTCTCAAAAACAATGATAATAAAAGAGACTAAAAGTAAAGGAAGTTAGAATTAGTCTATGTAAAACCTACCTAAAAACATTAGTGACATTGAATCAAAAAGTGAACCTTCATGTTTAGTTAAAAAAATAATAATATAATACACTTAGTTGCCATGTCATTTCAAGTCTAGTAATTTGCTATTTGTTTTCAAATTCAATTGACTAAAACCTATCTAACAATCATTATATTAATAAGGATTAGTGTATATCTTACAACATGGTATCATATATTGAACATGGGATTATACTTGTGTCATTTATATAACAATTTCAAAAAGAATAATTGGTGGAGACATAAACAAGAGCTTCAAAGACTACATATATTAAATTGTTTGTAAAAGAAGAAGTAAATCAAATAAAAAAAATATATTGATGGTAAATAATCAAATAATGAAAATACTACATGATGCATACACGTTGAATGTTTGTTCTAAACATGAAGTGATAATAAGTAACATGTTAAAGTAATTTATATATTTT
>Ga0123340_1005010_pt1 | contig 12573 bp, 11 predicted proteins | sample SirMexnodulemix_FD_89961 | JGI IMG/M metagenome (GOLD analysis project Ga0123340, IMG submission 89961) | Root nodule microbial communities of legume samples collected from Mexico - Siratro Mexico nodule mix | ecosystem: Host-associated > Plants > Roots > Nodule | place: Mexico: Nepantla... | reverse complement strand
ATGATAAATGGTATAATAATAATAAACCATAAAGTTTGGAAGTATTATGAAATTAAATATGAAATAGATTGATATGTTGCTGTGGAGAATTCATTTGGTTATCATCTTCTCTTCCTGAAAATTTTAAATAAAAAGAGATATGCACAAAATAATCATACTCCCATTTTTTATTATTTGTTGTGTATCTGAATCAAATTTGATGTACTGGGGATGGTGGATCCACAAACAAAGTTGGGTGGGGGACCTGTCACCAAACTTATGTGATAAGTTATAAGGACTAAATATATAAAATGTTTCGCCTATTATAAGCAAAGATGTAAAATTGGCATGAGGTGAAAATTCCCTCAGTGGTGTCCTTTTAATCTGGAAAGTGATAAGTGGGCCATCTCAAATTACTGATTAATTTTTTAAAGAATGTGTGGCTGTGATGAGGTGTTATCTACTGTTATTCCTATTGATATGATGTACTATTGTAATAAACAAAAGTCCTTGAGTATAAAGTGAAATGTTGTATAAAAAAAAAGTTTTATTGTCGAGTTCAAAAAATGAAAGACATGTATGCTAACCAATTTTTTTTCTTCCCTCTGCAAGTAGGCACACATAGCACCACAGCCACAGTGGTCCTCAGAAATGAAATATCTAATACATACCCTTTTAGCATCTCAAAGCAGTAGTGCCACATGGTAATGAGTCTTTTTTTGGCACAGGAAAATTGCTACAACGTATCATTAAGAACTTTCGTGTCCTTCAAAAAATAAATGCACAATGCATGCAAGGATGTGAACGGAATCTTGGCTCACGGGAGTGAACATGTCGCTAGGCCATGTTCTTATTTAGTGATTTCTGATCACTGACATCACAGACTTCGAAATAACAGAGCACCGTAGCTCAAAAATTAATGATTGGATTAGTTCTAATCACTGCATTAAGAGGAGTGATCCAACTATAAATTATTAATCACCATAATAATGACTACAGTTTTTCCTCGTGCTTGTTTGATCTTATTTAATTGATTGCGCTGGCACATGACTGTGCCTGTCCTGCTCTAATTTTTGTCCATCTGCACTTTTCTCCCACCAAAAAAAAAAAAAAAAGAGAGAGAAAAGTGATATTGACTTGATGGGTCCACATGCAGATGCAGGATCTATAAATTTATGGGGACCCTTCAAGTCAAGTATATGCGGTAGTAGATTCAGAAAAGAAGGACAGCGTTGCCTAGCTCAATTCCTTCAGCTACCTTCCTCGCACCATGGCCAACCCTGCAGGATTCATCTCCTTTAGCAAGCCAATCACTCATGTCATTTTCGACATGGATGGTCTTTTGCTAGGTATTGCCATCTATCTTCAACAGTTAATGTCATGCACAAATTGTTGTTCTTTTTCAGACCATATAAGCATCATTTTTTAGTGACCCTTTATAGTGTACCATACCATTTCATTCTGTTGGATCCGTTTTTCTTGCTGGACATCGGAGTAATATTTCCACTAAAGTCTGTGTCGTGAACTAATTTTTCAAAGTCACTCACCTTTTTTTTGTCTTTTAGCATAGTAGCAAATCATATGTATGTGGTCGGTGGAGAAATATTTGGTTATGTGATTTACGAATTTGGTAACTATATGAGGGTGTTGTTGGTTCTGTTGCAGACACAGAGAAGTTCTGTAATGAAGTCCAGGAGATCATACTTGCTAGGTACAACAAAACCTTTGACTGGAACGTGAAGGTGAAGATGTTGGGGAAGAAAGCATTGGAAGCTGCTAGGATTTTTGTTGAGGAAACAGGAATTAGTGAATTTCTGAGCGCTGAGGAGTTCCTGATTGATAGGGAGGATATGCTGCAGGCTTTGTTTCCAAAAAGTGAGCTTATGCCAGGTATGTCTATGAGATACCCTTACCTACTTAATTAACTTTAAAATTAAGCAAACACGTAGGTTGCTACCACTACAGTACTGTCGGATCAGGATCCCTCCATGAAGTCAGGGGAGAATCTGAATCTTATACGGTTCATTTTTTTTAATATTTTATGTTAATGGAATTTATTTTAATGATTAAAATCCCTCCCGTCGATAAAGACAGATAAGGGGATTTTAGCCATGTGATAAGTGAGAGGGAGGAGATTTGACTATGCACCTCACCAAAAGGAGGCACACCCACTCATTTCCTTAAAAAGATCTGAACCGTCCAATATTTTAAACAGGGCAGAGATGTACCTTTTCCCCTGCTCCCGAACTCTCCCCTGTAAATCCAGTGTTCTGGCTGGGTTTAATCAGGACAATGAAATTTATTTTGAATTCATTTTTATTTCATTTCTCGAGCTAGGACTACTACTGCATGGGAATGCTCGCAATGGTTCGATGGAAAACCAAAAAAATAATCAAAAACCAAAAATTATAGAATTTTAGAAAAAAAGAAGATGTGCACTGTAGAATAATCCCACATAATTTATAGTGAATCTAATAAGCCTCTGAAACTCAACAAACCTAAAAGTTATATAAATACTTAAATATACAAATTCTGTGTCATAAATGCACTACCACCATGTTTATACATTGATGCCCTGCATTTTCATCTATCATAGGTGCTGCTCGTCTAATCAGGCATTTACATGCCAAAGGAATTCCGATTTGCTTAGCGACAAGGTACCCTTCAATCATCTTTTGTTTATGGAATACTTATTTTGAAGGATTTATTTATGCAAAAGTTGTTTTTTGACAATTTGCCTCACAGTTCTCACAAGCGACATTATGAAGTGAAAATTCAAAGACACCGTGAACTATTTTCTTTGCTGCATCATGTTGTTCTTGGCGATGACTTTGAAGTTAAGCATGGCAAACCTTCCCCAGATATATTTTTTGTAGCAGCCAAGAGATTTGAGGTATTCCAGTGAATGTCTTGCCCTTTTTGACAAAATCATCTGCAAATGAAAGGATTGCTTTATTGTTGTATTTTGTTACCAGGTGATGATTTTCATTCATTCTAAATTGTTTGTCAACAGGGTGGACCTATAGATCCTTCTAACGTTCTCGTTTTTGAAGATTCACCCTCTGGAGTTCTTGCAGCTAAGAGAGCAGGAATGTAAGAGAATTGAAACATTGAATAACATAGTTTCATGTTTAAACATTGATGAATTGTATGATTGGAATATTATGTTCAATTGGTAAATGTTTCCTGGTTACATGTCCTTTAGGTCTGTTGCTATGGTCCCTGATCCAAGGCTGGATAAAGCTTTTCATAAGTTTTCTGATCAAGTTTTGGACTCACTGTTGGACTTCAACCCTATCGAGTGGGGTTTGCCTCCTTTTGAAGATACCAAAGGAAAATGAACTTGGAATCTATAATTGTCTTGTTCTTTTTCACTTCAGTCAATAAGGTTCCATATGATCCTTTTGAAGATGCCAATGGAAGATGAACTTGGAATCTATAATTGTCGTTCTTTTTCATTTCAGTCGCTAAGGTTCCGTATGATCCTTTTGAAGATACTTGTGGAAGATGAACTTGGATGTGATTGCCGTTCTCTTTCACTTCAGTCCATAAGGTTTCATATGTTTTGTAGAACTACTTTTATGAGCAATTAATCTATATTTCAGTTTACATAATTTGATCTTGTTGAATTATTTGACTGCTGTCCACATTGTGGTCAGGAAAGATGTAGAACCACGAGTGCTATGTGGGTCTCAAATGTTGCAGGACCAAAATAATAATAATAATAATAATAATAATAATAATAATAATAATAATAATAATAATAATAATAATAATAATAATAATAATAATAATAGCATAATTTTTAAAACGGACATGGTTCAGTTTACATGTGATTTTTTGAGGCTAAATACAAAACCAGGTTAGTTTTATTTGAAAAATAAAAAAATATTTTAGATATAAGAAATAAATAATTATTTCTAAATTTAAATCATGCAAATAAAAGTAATATTAATTATTAGATATGGTGATTTGATATAAAAGACTTTAAAATATAAAATTGTTTAATAATGTTAGCATCCAATCAATCAATTCAAGTCTCACCAACCAACATACCCCCATTTGGTGGAACAAATTAATTGGTTCAAATTAAAACAGCTTTATTCGATTTAGATAATATATTTTATTAACTCAACCCTATTAATTTACTATTTGGACAATATCTTTTTCGATAGTTTTAATTTACGTTAACTCTAGCTAGAACATTATATATACACACCCCAAAACAGAGTAAGAATATTTATAGGGAAATACACTCTTAAGTAAGTGAGAAACTATTACACGCTAAATTACAGATTATTGAAACTTTCTAGATTATTAAGTTTACATCGAAATCTAATTTTTCCAGTATTTGTAATTAAGTGATTTGTTTGTGTTAGTGGAGGTTCCACGAGTTTCGATGTATTTAGACTTTATTATTGAAATTTTAGTTATGCATGAGTGTGATTAAAACAAACCTTAACAATCGTAGAAAAAGTCAAATTTTACTTTTGATACCTCCAAAAGCTTTACGTTGCAAAAACACTTTTTTCTCTTTTCTCATTTTTTCCTTCCCTTCAAACTCCTTTCTCTCCCTTCAAATTCGAGGTTTGGATTATTATTGGGGTGGTATGGTCCTTCTTTGTCCTTTATCCTTTGTGCTCAGGTTTCTTCTCTTCTCAATAATTCATGATCGAAATGGGTTTGAGGTGACATCTTCACAGGTAGATTAAAGTCTAATCGGAATTTTCTAGATTCTGGCTGGCACGTGACTTTAATTGTTCAACCAGAATTTCCTCCTCTAATTTCTATGTCAACCAGAAGTCTCAAAAGTTAAGGTGAGGGATTTATTCTGATTTTGGAAAATACTTCACTTAAAATTGTATTTGTTAAATTGTTTGTTGATTTAAGTTTTTTTGAAGTTGTATTGAGTATTTGAAAGTGTTTTAACTCAATTTGTGAGTGATTAGAGAGCTGGGAGTGATGAGGGAGGTTTTGGTTCTAAAATTTGTATCTCTAATATCACGTATTAAACATACTACTAGTAATTACTTTTCTTTTTTCAAAAACAAATGAAATGAAATGATTGATTTTATTCCATGTTTTCCTGTTACTCTATAAAAAGTGTAGAATCATAATATATTCATATTTTTAAATTTTCGAGACAATGACAAAAAAATATTCTTTTTAGAAAAATTACAGGCATTTAAAACACAATTGCTACTAAAATTGTTTTATTTTAGTAAACCCTCTTATAGGTTAAGTGAAGTTTTATTTTAGTTCTAAACTTCGACCTAAAATTGAATATTTATATTAAACAATTACATCATTTAACATAAATATTAAATTTTATGTGAGATATTGTCCATGTAAAAATATTTATTTTATTTATAAATTTTTTATCACATTTTTTATTTGCATACATGCATACTGGACATAAAAGCTGCAAGGTAATTGACCAGTTTTTCAACTAATGTCATACTTTGTTTGCATAAAAAATAACAATATAAGTAAAATTATGTATGTTTTAACATAAAAAACAAAATATTATAATATTTAGCGTAATTCTAGTTTGTTTTCTTCTAAATACTATTAATTATAAAAATATGAAATATGCACACTTATATTTGTTTGTTTATTTTAATTGTTTCCTTGTTTACCTTTTCTAAATTTTATTTTATCTTCAAATATTTCCGAACCAGAGACATAGGACTTTATTTTTTTTTATCTTTCAAGGCATGTTTTAAAACAAAAAAAAATTAATTTATTTCTAAAAAAGTAAAATTATATTTTTAAAATGCTTTTATTTTATTTTATTTTTAAAAAAGTGAAGTCTCGCATAAAAGACCGTTCTAGTTTTTTTTTTTTTTAATTAAATCAGTGTTAAAAGTTCAATTTCACTTTCTGAAAGGAAAAATTGTGTTTTCGAACAAAATATCTATTATTTCTTCTAAAATTAAAAAGAAAGACAGCATTTTAAAATGTATTCTTTTATTATAAATCATATTTTAAAGCATATGATTTTTTGTTTATAAATCAAATAAATGACGTTATATTGGTACTTTTTTTTTTTCTTAAATTTATCTATTTCAGCAATTCGTCCGAATATGATTCGTGCAATAACAAAAATCGAGATATTCGCAACGAGCAAATCAGGGACGACGATTGGAACGCGTCGTTGTGATCTGAGACTGGAGAAGAGGTCTGCACTGTTCCTTCAGCCTCGTCGCGCAATGGCCAATCTCTCCGGTGTCGTCTCCGTTAGAAGGCCAATCACCCACGTCGTTTTCGACATGGACGGTCTCTTGCTCGGTATTCCATCAATCTTCACCATCGCATGCCACATTCTCGTTTACCGACATAATTTCTTAAACACTCATGCATATACTTTTATCGTTTACTAGCAATGCTCTTATTTTGTGATTATTATGTTGGGTGATATTTCTGCTGAAAGCTTCTGTTCATTTGGGGATTCGATTCTGTTGCAGACACTGAGAAGTTCTATACACAAGTCCAGGAAATGATACTTGCTAGATACAACAAAACCTTTGATTGGAGCCTGAAGGCAAAGATGATGGGAAAGAAAGCAATAGAAGCTGCTAGGGTATTTGTTGAAGAGACTGGAATTAGTGATTCTCTTAGTGCTGAGCAGTTTCTGGTAGAAAGAGAGGATATGCTGCAGTCGTTGTTTCCCACAAGTGAGCTTATGCCTGGTATGTGAATTAACTAATGGAGATTGGGTACCCCTATCTAATTATCTTACGAGATTCGTGTAGCTATAGACCATGGTCAGCTCCAATGGAATCTGGAACTGACATATATACATACATGTGACGATGGAGATCATGTAGATACTTGGTGTTAGGATTCCAAGTAGTATTTGGATTCTAAGTGTGAATAGTATATAAAAGACACAAGATCTACAAATCCATTTGTCTTTAAGATTTTTTATTAAAGTTAGGTGTCTTGCTCTCCATTTTATGGTATGTTTATGACGCATTGGTAAAAATTTCCTGATGTTTCCCCTTAGAAAAACAGGACACTTGGTGTGTTCTAACTTCTAAACATCAATTCTTGATAGAGGGGGTGACCTGCTTAGTTGTCAACGGTTACTAAATTTTTATTTTGTTTTCTTTTGTTTAAATATACTAGTATGAATTAGTAACCTGAAGTTTGAAAGTAGAAATCTGTCTAATCATCATTATCATCTATTCAGTACGACTCCTATGAATGTTTTTAGCTTATTTCTGTAAACTTCTTGATAAAGTTTATCAAGATAAACCCTTTTCTTCTTCTTTCAAGAAGTTTCATAACTAAATTTGTGACGTAAGTTCTCACGAGAGGTGTTTGGAATAACTTATATGGTGTGTAGTTGAACTTATAAAAATAGATCATGACTCCTAGAAAATCTTTTTAGCTTATTTCAGTAACCTTCTCTGTGAAGTTTATCAAAATAAGTTCTTTTTAACTTATTGTGATGAGTTTCAAGGAAAAATTTATGTCATAAAGTCTTATGTGACAAGTTTATTGAATAACCACTTAATTAAATATTTTATCAAAACACATTCTAAAGCTTAATTGAATAACTATTTAATTATGTAATTTACCCAAATATACACTGAATGTATGGCATTTGAATGTCTTAACGCCTTACAGAAAACATTTTAAAAACAACTGATGCATGTATTATTATGTACCTGTTTCTTATTGTAAATGATTTAATCTCATCACCTTTATTCATGATAGCAACTCATTCAAATATGTAGGTTGTACTAGTAGCTTCTTATTCTCATTGTAGAGAGACAAATAAAATGAGTTGATCTGTCTTTTACAATAATCTTTTACAAAATAAACTGAATCATTTTTAGGTGGAAAAACTAGTTTACACCAAGGGAGAAGGTGAAGTATTTGTCCTATGAACCATCTGACGGTGGACACACTTAAAAGATGAAAGTCTTTTAGAAAAACAGAGTTTGTTAAACACAAAACTAAGTTTCCTTCTTTAATAGGTTAGGAACAGTAAAAGATATGCAGATACAAAGAAGAAAAGGGTACAAAAACCTTTTTACATTCGTTCGCCTCATTAAACAATACCACATTTAGTCCTTGGTTCACTACCAATCACAGGTTACAAAGAGTGTTTCCCAACACCCAAGTATTCTTTATACTTATCTCTCCAAAGTATTTTCTTATGCAAGCATCCTAAGTTTTTCGCACACTTGCCAAAAGTTAATAAAAGAAAAGATAACGTCAGACTATTGTTAAGTACAGCTATAATAAATGATATTATGAAGGTACAAACACTCAAAAAATTTACATGAAGTTCAAATGAGGAATAAATTTGAACAATAACTTTGGCAGCAATCTCTTTTACTTTAGAGCAAGTAGGACTGTTTCGTAAAAGTATTTGTTTGAGGGAGTCTTCAGTTCTTGAGAAGAGACATTTTATTTTAATGCTGAAGGCTATTAAATGCAGGCATTAAATGTTATCTCCTCTCAATCAATTTGATAGTCAATATGGAGAACTTTTTGTATTTTATCTGTGTATTAGGTAAAGTTTCCATTATGGTGAAATATATGCTAGCTTTCTTTGAGCAGTTGTCTTGTCCGCAACTACTTTATATGTTATCCACTTTCTTCGGATCTTCCACCTTTTTAATTGAGTAAATTTGTAAAATTATGGATTAGTTCTTCTTACTTGTTTCGCCCTCCTGGTTTCATTAGTTCACTTATCCTTCTTTGATCAATTAAGGGTTGGTTTCATTAGTTCACTTATCCTTCTTCAGTCTTTGATCAATTAGGCTATTGTGATGCATAAAGGTTCATAATTGGTCATCACCTTGCAGAATTGAACCTTTAAAATTGTACTTTTTCTTTGTTTAATGTCTGCATCCTTGTTTAATATAATTGAGCATCATCCATTCCTTTTATAAACACACCTGGTAAAAACTTGAAAAGATTCATCTAAAAATGGATCTACCAGGGATGAGAAGAAATTATATAGTGATATATGTCTGCATCTCAAAATGGATCCTTGTTTAATATAATTGGGCATCTTCCATCCTACACACATGGTAAAAACATGAAAAGATTAATCTCAAAATGTATCTACTAGGAATGAAAATATATTATATAGTAATATATGTGGATTGAACATCAGAACTTGTACCTTCTTTAGTGTACTTATGAATTTTGAATTCATAAAATTCTTATTGAATGTATTTCTATCATGATTTTGTAGCTGGTGGATGCTTCTGTGTGCTACTGATATTACTGGCATCTTTGAACCCATATACTTCAATCTTCAAATACATTTGTTTTAAAATGATTGAAAATCAGTTTTTAAGTACGGCTAGAATTCCTTCCTTTTGCCATTTTAGCGACATTATATTACTATATCTCAGGGTATTCGGCATGGAGATATTTTTTTCTGGAAAAAATGCTCTTCATTTTCAATGGAAAATGTACATATTTGTTCGTATAAAATATCCCAATTTTTCAAGATTCAATCTTCTTGTAAGGCATGGGTTCTTTAAGGGATATTCCCGACCAAACGCACCCACTTATTGCATAAAATTTATGTCATTGATCTATAATAGATCCCAAACTCAAACTCAGAAACTACCTTATGTGTTCTAAGATTATTATTGACTAAACTAGCCTTTTTATTGTGAAAGCCTCAATAGACTAGGTACACACACTTAAATATTCAAGTTATGTGTTATTTGCACTTTTATTATGTGTATGTATTGATGTCATGTGCCATTTTTATCCATCATAGGTGCTAGTCGTTTAGTCAACCATCTACATGCAAAAGGAGTTCCAATTGCTGTGGCAACTGGGTACACTTGATCTATCTTTTTTGTTTATCTTATTTGATTTTTCTCTGTTATTTACCATTTATTTTTATTTTTTTGGGGAGGAGGGGTTTAAAAGAAGAGGTTTATTACCTGCTAATATCTGTTTTGAAGGATTTGTTATGCAAAGTTGTTTTGACAATTTGCCCCACAGTTCTCTCAGGCGACATTTTGAATTGAAAACCCAAAGACATCATGAAATCTTCTCTTTGATGCATCATATTGTCGTTGGTGATGACCCAGAAGTTAAACAAGGCAAACCTTCTCCGGATGGATTTCTTGCAGCAGCCAAGAGATTTGAGGTATACCTTTATGAATGTGGTGCACTTCTTGACCAACTTGTCCCGGATTAAAAGATTACAGATGCCTTTTTTCTTTTCCTAAGTTGAATATAGGATTCAGTTTGATTTACTATTGTATTTCTGACTTTGTTAAGTTTGTAATCATACATGCTGATGTTGTAGTTTATGATAAATTGATGTTCAACAGGGTGGACCGGTTGATCCTTGTAACGTTCTTGTTTTTGAAGATGCACCCTCGGGTGTTCTTGCTGCTAAAAATGCTGGAATGTAAGTGGATTAAAACATTGGATGATATTTTATATTTAAAAGCAACAGAGTATGGCTTCCAAAATATGTCAGCATATGTTAGAGTGGGTAGATAATTTTGTGCTAATTCTGTGCTAGGTTTAGCAGTTTCAGATCCTGCATTATTACTCGCACGTTCTGTAGTTAGAAATATCTGCATGATATATATATATATTTATAATTGATCTGGAATGGATGAGTACATGACGCTGTACATATAATATCTTTATTACATGTATGTTTGAGGTGTAAAAACCGTGCCATATGAATATCGGAAGCTGGGTAACTGATTCCACTGTCTTGAATGTTCTTGCAATAGCTAGGTTTGAATGTTACTTAAATGCTAGTGGCAGTTGATAATGTTTTTACACGCAAGATAGTCAGCGAGGCATGGTTGCTTGTCACAATTTTCCTGTTAACGAAAAGATATTCCTATCATTTATGTAACTCTAGGTTTATTTTGATCTATAAAATTTAATATTTACTAGGTTATAGACTATGGCTAACCTCCAAGTTTCAACGGTGATGGATTTTCCCCCTAAAATTCTCTCGCATTGTTATGGTTCAGATAGATAGAAATTAGCATAGAGATGTTAGAAAACTCAAAACTGGAGCTAATTCTCAACTTAGTATTGGATCTTATAACTTTCCTCATAATAACAGAGCTATCAGTCTGACTGTGTTGAGCAAGTAAATAATGTGATTTGGAATGAGTAAATCATTAAATGACCACACTCTACAGTGTGGTCCCTCATAACACCAGGTCATGATGTGGTCCACACGTTCCTATTTGTTATGACTCATTTCTTACCCATTAGTTGCATGTTATTATGATTAAACATGAATACGTTGTCTAATTAGAACATTACCTTCAATTCGTTAATATTTTCTGATTACGGATCATGCAGGTCTGTTGTTATGGTCCCTGATCCAAGGCTGGACAAATCATTTCATGATGCAGCAGACCAGGTTTTGAACTCACTGTTGGATTTCAACCCTAGTGAGTGGGGTTTACCTCCTTTTGAGGATAATGGTAGCTGAACTTGGGTTTCTCTTACTGCCGTCCATTTTTACTGCGGATAGAAAAGGCTGCATAGGTTTCGTACGACTAAATGAGGAGTAATTAATCCATTTTCATAGGTTATATTAGCTTTATGTTATTATTCTGGGTGAATTACTAAATCAATATCGATTTGTTAGATCGTGAAAGTCGATACCCTAAACGTGATTGATTCGGTTGGTTTGGAACGAGTACTTCTCCGTTTTGTTTCTTGTCAAAATCAAATTGACGGTGACGTGATTTTGGACCAGTTAAAAACAATTGAATTAACCGGTTTAGTTACCTAGCTAACAAATATTTGTATTTTTCAAGCACTATTTTCACACGTCATAAAGGTCTACATACATTTTGTATAATTAGATGTGAATTGTTCTCATTATTACCTCACAGTGGATCGTGCTATTGTGTAAGTTTAGTCGATTATCAATAATCGACAGTGGTGCGTGTCCAAGTCGATAAAATTTCAATTATACGTGCAAAAGGTAAAATGATATTTTCAATAATTTTTAAAATAAACAACTTCGTAATATTATTTTTACTCTATTTTTTTAATTTTCTTAAACTAAATAAATTCAACTTTTATTTATTTTTCTAGCTTGCCTTTCACTCTATTAATCAGAGATAATAGCAACTAATTAGAAATAATAACAGTGGTTGTAGTTTGACTATACCTGTATTTGTCTTCGAAGTAAAAAATTTATCTTTATTTCTTATACATGATAGATATAAAATTTATGTTTCATAATTAATCTTTTTCGTGTATATAACTACATGGTTATGTGTAGGTTCAAATGTTCTTAGTGAACCATTGAAAGTACTAAAAAATTATGATTGAAATTTCACTGTCAGTACAAGTTCATTTGTCACTTTTTGTATTAATCATTTCAAAGAAACTGTGGGTGTGACTTTTGAATCAGTTACTGAAAGAATTAATCATCACACATAATCTGTAGTTAAAAAACTGTATATATTTTTTAACAATGTCACTGCATTAAACTCTTTTCTTCATTTAAAACTAAAAAGACAAGCTATTTACAAAAGCTGAGCACGGGGTGATTTGATTGTTCCCATCAATCTTAAATCTCAGATTTGCCATCGTTGTACCTATTCT
>Ga0123340_1005008_pt1 | contig 12577 bp, 7 predicted proteins | sample SirMexnodulemix_FD_89961 | JGI IMG/M metagenome (GOLD analysis project Ga0123340, IMG submission 89961) | Root nodule microbial communities of legume samples collected from Mexico - Siratro Mexico nodule mix | ecosystem: Host-associated > Plants > Roots > Nodule | place: Mexico: Nepantla... | reverse complement strand
ACATAATGTGGGTTAAAAGCATGATTATTTTATTTTATTTCAATAGTTGGATGAAAATGTTTGTTGAAAAGTTTATTTAGAAAAAAAAAAAAAAATATTTCAATTTTAAAAAATAAAAATTATTATATTTTATTTATTATTTAATTTAATATTAGATTTAATATTTTATTTGAACTTTAGCTTTGAAGAAAAATATATTTTTGGAAACAAGGCTTCATTTTTTTTTCAAATTATATATACAAACTATTATTTGAACGCGATTCTAAAATAAAACATAATGTGGGTTAAAAGCATGATTATTTTATTTTATTTCAATAGTTGGATGAAAATGTTTGTTGAAAAGTTTATTTAGAAAAAAAAAAAGAAATACTTCAACTTTAACAAATAAAAACTGTTATATTTTAGTTTATGATTTTGAATTGAAATCGTGAATCAAAACACGGATTTAATAAAAGGTTAAAAAATAAATATAAAGAAATTGAGTTTGGAGACTTTTACTTTGGAAAATTTTCGAAGATTTTATCTATTTAGCAAAATTAAGAGAAAGTGCACCTCTCTGTTAAAAAACCTCAAATCTTTCTCTTCTGGCATTTCTCCAAGAAAAAACGTAGCTTGACCCGTATTTGGAGGTACATCATTCACCCTCTAAGCAAGTGGCAGATTTTGTTTTTTATGCAGCTAGCATTAGGCTGTTCCATCTAACAACTCAAACTAAATCCAAAGAGAAATTTTGGATTGACTTTGCTATTTTGTTTTGGATGTTATAATTGTAATTGACTCGGGTTTTGAATCTGGATATGTAATTTAAAATCCACCAAGTCTACGACAAAAAAAAGTGTCTCACATCAAAGATGATTTACGTAATTTGAGTTGCTACAAAAATTTGAAAAATCTAAATAAACTAAAATTATTTAATACTGATAGGATAAAATTTAATCATCTCAAAACCCAATCTATTCATATGCAAAGACAAAATCCGCAGGTGTAATGGGCAGAATTTTGTGTTTACAAATAACGTTAATTGATAGAGCACTGGTGGTTCGTGTTTTTGTTTTGTGAAACTGCAACCATTCCTCCACCCTTGCCATTCAGCCTTTAAGGTTTTGAGACTTCATAAATCTTACCAGTGTGGGACTATTCTTCTTTCCCTTTTCTTTTTCGTTGTCAAATCTTTCTCTTCTGCCATGCTTGTATTGTGTCCAACAATAGCGCTGCTTGCACAGTTTTGGAGTTATATTATTCAGACGTGCGGATAGGTGGCATGGCAGGTTTTGATTTTTAGACAGCTCGCATGCCATTCAGCGATGGTTGGCAAATTTTCGAATTTTGAATATTGTTGGTTTAGGAGATTCCATTTTATCTGGTGAGTAAATTAGTTTCTGGATTGAGTTAGGCCTAGTTTAGATACTAAAATAATATCAAAGTTTGTCGTACTGGTTGTTCCTAGGTTTAGTATGCTACTTAGTACTTGTTATGGAGTTGTTGAGTTACCTACGAATGTTCAATTCTATAAATTTATAATTGAGATGTTTACTCTTTTGTCAGAAGAGGTATGAGTGAGGATAACTCTCATTTCTGAGTTAATTTTAAATTTGAGTTAGAATCGAATTCAGATTGAATCATTTGAAATGCCTAATTGCGGAAGAGGAAACTTGTTTGCATTTGTGGCAAGAAGATATTGCTTCTATTAATGCAGATCTTAACTTCCATTTAGTTTATGCATTCTTACAATACATTTCTAACCTACTATTTTCCTAATAATCAGAGAACAAATAAAGAAACAACCTAGTCGTGGCAAGGTAACTATGGCTTTCTTGGCTCACGATTTACAACGAATGCTACTACCTTTTGCTCACTTTATTACAGCACAAGAGGCCATCATAAGATCCAGAACCAGCCAAGAACTGAACCACCAACTAAGCCAAACCCGAGGAACCCTGTCATCACAATAGCAGATAACTCTGCTTCTGACAAGGGCACTGACTTGGGTGTTAGAATCATGAGGACACTAGTGAGGTATCCATTGCTAAATCCCAGAAGAAAAGTCAGAACCACCATAGGTACTTCTGTTTTCAGCCACTTTGGTCCATGAAGACAAATTACAAAGAGTGGATAGAATAGTAGCCTAGATGTGGCAGCCCATATTGCCCTTGTCATGGATTGAATAACATAGAAGGCAGTTAATGACTTCCCCATTAGATCAGCTAAATTGTAAACTGTTATCAGTAAAATAGGATACCAATCCCTTAGAAGCTTGGACTCAAGATCTTCAGCAATAAATCCAGGGAAAATAGATAGGGTCACTATGTAGATTATGAAAATTCCAAACGCTGCTCCCTTGATTTTTCCTGCCACTGCCCAAAATTTTGTCCCTGTGCATAAGGTGCTCTCCTGATGAACGTTCTGATGGTACTGATGCATCACTGGTAACTTGTGCTGCAAGTTGCTAAACACAATACAACATAGGAGGAAAATGGTGGCAACCATGAAGTACAAATGAGCACTTATTTTGAGACCCTTGGGGGTTTGTGGGAGTGATGCCTTGGTTATTATCCTCAAGATTGAAATTATAATACCTGTCACCCAGGAAAAGAAAATTATTATTTGTGTAAGACCAAACTTTAACAGCACCTGGGTATCAAACTGACTACTGAATTTTTCTTCAAACATCATTGGAAACTAGAGGCCGACCAAACACAACTTATTTAAGCGAGAACAGCAGCAAGGTCAGCTAAAGTTTCAAAACTCTGAAGTATTTAATATTTAAGAGACACTTGGTGTGAGTAATAGTATGGCTCTATTACCAGATGGATAGGATTACTTTATCGATTATAGATGAAAGAATATGCTAAATATGCAAGAAAAGATCTTGTCACGCAGATGCAGTGCCCAGTTAAAAATTAAGAAAACGAGACCCAGGAATCTACATTAGTTTTTCTCCCACCCTTCAAAAGCATGTATATCCTTACAAGAATAAAAGTACACAACATGGTATTGTTTAATACTTCTTTACTTCTAATAAGCTGCTTCTTATGTTCCTAAGAATTTGTCAAAAATAGAAAAACATAATCTCCCAATGGGGAATGAAAGTGAATTGAACTTGGGGAAGCAAAGAATGAATTGCCTTGGTACCTGAGGAAGCAGTTCCAGCAAAAACTGCTTGCATATACTGTTTTGGGAGCTTCCCAGCTGATCCTATCAAGCTTCCACCTACCAAGCCATCTGCTAAACCACATATAACCACTGCTGCAACCGTCAAACCATAGGCACCACTCGGTCTCTCATTGAGCTTGGTGCTGCTTGAGGTCCAGTCTATGACTGGGGCTACCATAAGAGACATAACAAACATGGAGAACCCCAAGTTCATTCTCAACCTCAACGTTGTTTTGCTCCAACCTCCCCAACTGATCATCCCAAGAAGCACCATCACAGATGAAATCATGTAGGCCACAGAGAAAACCCTTTCTATGTGTTTGGTTGGATAGAGGTAGGCAAAGTAATCCACTGCAGTGATCAAGGCATTCCAAGGAAGCAAGTTACCAGCACCAAGCAAGAAATGAATTATGTAAGCAACTCGGTAGGAATCTGGTCTCTCACTTTGATCACTAGACACCAACTTAACAGCTTCCATCTTTTGCTAGTTTTTTCTCACCCTGTGGACATTCGTGGTTGATACCTGATACTATACCAACTCAAGTGCTAAACTATGATGTTTGTTTGAATAGAGTGAGAAGATGAGAACTATATGAGGAAGTGGTGGTCAGGCAGTGAGGTAGTTCTACTTATGCTAGAGCTAGTTTGGGAGGGACTAGTTGACAGCTTTGGTAGCCTTCATACGTATATATACGCAGAGAGGAAGGCACACGCACAAAGAGAAGCACGCATTTGATTGATGGAGTTGGACATGGAATCGATATGCTTAATGTATGAATAAGAAAATTTGTGCTCTGTCGGACAGCAACGAATGGGTGATATTAGATATACCCTTTGGTCATACGGTCACACATGGGTAAGCTGTCGTTGCAATCTCGAGTACTTGACCCTCAATTAACATAAATTGGATGCTTGATATTCACGATAATGATCCTTTTAGTAAAAGCCTTGTCTTTCTTGCACCCCAGTTATCCATTCACAAGTTGCAAAAGATGTTCAGTTAAAAGTAGTGTAATAAGTCGATAGATAACAATATGCCACCAACCTACGGTTGTGTTCACTCATAGTGAGTGTAGTCAATGGAGTTATGGAGATAATACTGACAATCGGCTTGTCATGCGTGACATTTCACAGAAAAAAAAGGGTCCCTTGAATCGTGTCACTCGGTTAATTGCTAGTTTACCTCATGAGAATTTGATACTGTTTCAGAGAATTTATACAGTTCAGGTTAATCAGCCCCAGCTTGACGTATGTCACTAAGCCGTTATTCCAGGCTTTTATCCTTTTTTCACATGGTGCTGGTTTGTTCAGGTCCATGCTGCTCACAATCACCCTTAAATAAAGCACTGCGTCAAGATAACACTGCAAAAGAAAAGCAATTTTAACATGAAGTGCTATGTTACCTAAATCATCAAATAGTAACAGCCATCTATTCTTTTGGTTAATTGTATGAGTCATAGTATGTGGAGCTTTTCTTTATTTCATCTAGTCAGTGGAGGAGACAAAGCAGTACCCGATGATAGTGATTGCTAAGAGACTTAAACCTAACGATGTGCAATACAAACTGGATGGACACAATTTATCAACTATAAAAGCAGTAGCAATGTGCCCTCCATATTGCATTATCTAACATGAGTCAAGCCTAACCATTTTTTTGAGTTTCCTTGTTTTGACATTAGTTTCTTTTTTTTTTTTAGATACAATTTCAAATCAATTAAAAATGAGATAGCAATCATTACGTGGTCATATTCCTTAAAAATAATGTCGCTTAGACAATGATGTGTGTTTTGCACCTGTAGCCAGAATCAGGCCCAGTGATCCATTATTCACCCAATTAGGGTCATAACTTGATTTCGTGATAGATGCTGAAATTTCTGTCATTATTGCGTCATCAAACTAAAAAACTTATGACTCATTCTTCTTTCAAATTATGTGCTTAGCCTTAAATAAAAACTTTCCACACTATTTCTTATGCCAAAAAGTTTGGATAGCCAATCTCTCAGGCTTAAGTAACTACCACGCTAAATAAATGGGGTCTCCCCCACTCAATGTGACTCTTTTATTTGGGTCCAAATATGATTTCAACTATGGGAAAACGAACTCTTATTATGGGAGGTATTTGTATGTAGTGTCTAAATTGCATCTCAAAACAAAAGTATAGGGTACAACACTTCTATATCTGACTCCACCACTAGTACTACTATTTGGACACAACAATCCTTAACAGAGCTGCACGGAAACTATAGCCTACCAAGTCAGAACTGTGATTAGATCCATGTGAAAGTGACTTGTCAATACAGAATAATGGATTGTTAACAAACGAGGCACAAGTTTATAGTAGTTGTAGAAAACGATGTGAAACTAAAGGGAATGGAACATATATAGCATACCATCTCCTTATGTTGGGGAACACAACCATGCGTGAGAATCACGTGATTCTAGGGCGTTTCCAGACACCAAACCTCTTGTCTCTTAGTATCAAATTCTCATGGCTAATGTCTTTCCCATATAACTGATTAATTAATAAAGTAACAAAAAAGGTAAAGTAGAAAACATTGACGAGTCCACAAAGACGGAGCTTATAAATAATGGCTTGTAGCTTTACCATTATTGGATTGGAACAAACCCAAACCCAACATTTTTGAAGTGCTAACTGCCAAATTTATGTTGATTGAACAATAGATTGTATTATTGGATTGTAACTATGGGTGGTTTGGGTGAGAAAATGACAAAAGTAACCATTCATGTATTTTCTATCAGTTTATTATACTAAATATGGTTGAAAAGGAGAATGGGGCCTAAGAAACAGATAAAAAAAAAAGTGATTTTCCCAAATGGGATTATCTTTGGAGGGCAAAGCTCTTTAGGTCTTTGTCTCATGCGATGAACCATTGAAAACAGTCAAGTTGAAATGAGCTTTACCATGAAGATTTTGAGTGGCGTGATTTTAGGATGTCCGATGTGAGTCTGTGACTCTGACTATGATTGGATTGACGTTGTTAACATCTAGCAATAATGGTTGTTTGCTTCTAAGCCTTGTGCAGAAGTATATGAAATGACGCCAAATTTGCACAAAAGTAAATGAACTCATTAGGAAAGTTTGAAAGTAGAGATAGATATGCATAGCATGTTGGTGATTATTTTTAAGAAGCATTTGCAAAGAGGAATGAGTGCAGAAGGGAAAGTAACTTTGATCCATGTTGTGAAAAGGAAGTTCCCCTTGTCCTTTTAAATCCCAATTATTCTTATCTCATAGTATAACACATATCTGCCAACACTTCATTGGCCAGTGAATTAGAATATTCTTTAGTACAAACACATTATTGGTTAAGCCAAACTTAGAATGATGTCCCATGTTTGTAGTGAAGTCCTTTAAGCTCAAAAGAAGAAAAATAAATCTGCTTGTACTAGAGAAAGAGAGGAACCAACCACTTCTTACGAATCAATTGAATTTGTGGTTTAACTTTGTGGATACCCACTAGTTCATCTGAAAAAGGGTGTCATTTTGTCTGACTGCTAAAATGTTCACTTCTTCATAATTTCTATAGTACAATGCTTAGTCATCAGCAAAATGCGAGGTTCTATTGGAGAATAGGCAAGTTTTGGGGTACCAAATTCAGCACCTTCTTCCTTAGTCAAATTATTTGCCACTAAAGCTAGCTTCCACCAACAAATAATTGACGTTGTCTGTCAACGCAGAATGTTTCATCTATACACAGAATCTTTCTTGGTTTCGTCGGTCACTCGTTCTGGTCTTTATACAAACCCGGTATGTTCCTTATGCATTTTGGGTGGATGAAATTTGACATGTACTACAAGACCATTCTCTTCTACTTCTTCTATTGGAACAAACAAGTTCATATCTTAATTTTTGTAAAATTCATTTGTTCAGATAACTACATTCAGATCATGAAAAAAGATAAACATAATATATTTATATATTTCGGTCATGCTGATTCTTCCTTTGTAAATATATTCAATGGAAAAAATATGTTAGCAATATCTCATTTAATTTCCAAGATTATACGTGTCGATATGAAAAATTAAGACACTGTTTTTTCTTTGGCTTTCACTTTCCTGACTCAGCATAAGCATCATGCTCTTTCAGAATGAAAAAACAGCTCTCTTTACTTGAGAAAAAACAAACCTTAGAAGAACCCAATCCAAAAATTTAACTCATGCTCATTTATCTTTTATTTTCCATTCAGCGCTAAAGATTAATTTTTGAAATATGGAACTTCAGTTAAAATTTTTGTTACTTTTCTATACACTTGATCATGATTCGTGACAAACTATTCATTCAAATTGCCTCCAACGTACCAAATTATAATGCAGATATGAAACTTTACTGTTTTTAAGAGATCAAGTTACTAAAGAAAGTTACTGCATGTTTTTTAATTTTTTAATTTAACGGACAAATATAAATTATTTATTAAATTATTAAATACATAAAAATAAACTTCACCCCAAATTTTATTTTTCTAAAACTCGACTTCTAATTTTTTACAAAATTATTGATATTGGTACCTAATTTCTCCCTGCAATTTTAGTCCTTAATTAGTTTTATCTATTTTTTTATTATGAAATATTTGAATATACAACTGAAAGAAATATTTTTTACGAGTATCAAATTAATTTTTTTCCACTTTTTTGGTAAATTATGAATTTCTTTTGTAACCGTTTAACTTCCGAAATTAAGATCAATAGTTTTCTTTTTATTTATAAGAATAGTTGATTTCAAATTGAATGAGAATAAAAATTTAAACTAAATTGACTGGAGATAAATAAAAGTCATTGTATCTTTAAAAATATAATTCTTAAACATTATTTTTTATATTTTAATGAATTAAAATATGTATTACTTTATTTAATACATTTGATTAAATAATATTAAGTATCACGGTCAACATTTCTAAAATTAAAATTTTAAAAATTATAAATAATTAAAAATTAAAATGTCAAACTGTGTGAAAAAAAATACGCCAGAATTATACATGGGCCATGATTACTTAAAAGATATATAGGCCCATTAAGCTAAATAATATTTTTTATATAACTAGAAAAAAAAAAATGGAAACATGAAATACTTGGTGCTGTTACGTTACCGCGAACCTGCGTTTGTTGTCAGAATCGATTTCTTGAACAGAAAAAAGAAAAATGGTGATGAGAAAAAATTCCTTGTTTCTTTTCCGCCGAAAAACTGTCCTCAGTGGCAGCCGAACCGGAAGGAAGAAGTGAAGGGGCATGATCGCCGGTAATAAATCCGCCGATGGATCCTCATTGTGACTCTTCCTCCCACTCTTGCCGCCTCTATTTCTGTTCTGCCGCTACAACATTAATGTTGGTTAGGTCTCACTACCATTCTCAATTTGAATGTTCAATTTCAGAATTCCTCTTAGTATATTAAATGTTTTAATTCGTTCATGAATTGGTTGTTTTGTTTGTTTCTCCTGTAATGAGAAGTGGGTATTTGATTAAATATCCTTAATCAACTGACATTATCTTTATTTCTTGTATCTTCTTGAATTGTTTTCATTTCTGAGATTTCCGTGAAACATTATCCTAAGAACTGATCAAGAACTCGTCTAAGAACCTTTCTTTAACTTTGAATGGAAAGATCCTACAACCCAAACCATTCCTCCCTTGAATTATTTGGCTTCCGCATTGTACCTCCAGTCTGTGAAATTCCGTATCAGGTGGGATTACACTTCCTATACCATTGGTTGAAACTACAAAATTTTGGTGAGACTTGTTAAATGAGGTGTGAGAGTGAGACTTAACGATAGTAGATACAGTGTTGCTAACTTTCCTCATGTTGATAATTTCTCTGTATCATTTCCCCTCTATCACTCACAGGATTTATACTAGTATCCCTCGTTGATTAAGAAACCAGACTGGACAAACCGATGAAGTGGTTTACTAGATAAATGTCAAGTCAATTCAACCCAAAAACCTCAAATCGTCTACTAATCTGTGAGAACTGATCATGCTGGAGAATGGGTTGAACTGGTTTGCCCCCGTTAAATTTTTAGCTCAATCTGAAATATTTATCTAGCCAGATTAAGGTCCTGTGCCCGTCGAATGAATTGTTATTGTTTAGCCTCTTGTGGTCAAATTCTCATCTTACAGTACATGAAATGTGATCATATTACTTATTCAATCATGGTTGGACCATGGATCGGGAATTAGTGGTACTACCTTCTGATTTTTTAAAACATTGGTATTTCTGGGGATGGAATGGAACTGGGTCATGAAATCCAATATTGTGATAAGCTTTGTGGGCAACTGTTGGCTTACTGTCTTGAAATCCAATGTTATGGTAAGCTTTGTGGGCAGCTGTTGGCTTACTGTCTTGAAATCCAATGTTATGATAAGCTTTGTGGGCAACTGTTGGCTTACTGTCTTCATATACATTATGTGACACTGGCTAGATGTTGATGAGAAAGATAGCGTTATGCCAGTATCGTGAATGCATTGTTATCAGTTACAAGTATTCCTGGTTTAAGGAATGTTTTTACAACTGAGCAGTGAGCACATCCGGATGGATAGGAACTTTTACAACAAAATCCTTATCTCACTATGTGATGTTGGCTACATGGATTATAGGATACCGTTCGGCTTGGTTGTTAGGAGCTGTTACCCAAAATTAATTGAAGTAAACTGCTCTTTGCCATAGCATCTCAATCTCGACATAATGGTACAGTAAAACATCTATATTGATTCTTCTGTTTGAAAATAGTTTGAGATATAAATGCATTAATTTGTTTGTGTCATTGTTAAGGATGATCAAGGAAAACCAGGATTTTGGGTCTGACCGACTAAAGAAGTGCACTTTTACAAATTAAATACCAAACGAGGTTATTTAAAATATACTACTAGCACAAGGTCGTTTTGGCCAAATAAAAGGTCAAGTCACCATTTTGGTAAAATTTATTTGTGATAGGAGCAACGTGAGTACATTCTTTTAAATAGGGATTGGATCCCACATTGTGCTTATAAAAAAGTTGCTATGAGCTTAGAGGCTTAAACTTTTTTGATTTTGTTTCCTTTATTTTGCTGTAATTGACAATTCTATGTGTTTGGTCACCAAACTAATTTGATTAAGTTTTTAGATTTTGGTATTTTTTCTTTATTTTTCTTCAGCACACATACTTGTGTGGTATGAATATATTTTGAGTTTTGTTCTAGTCGTAGAGGTTTTTGATTGTTTTCTAGACTAGTCTAAATAAAACTTTTCAATTCATTATCTCATGATAGGTGTGTTCTATTTATTCCTTTACTGTTCTTAAAAAACAAGTACTAAAATTGTACCCAAAATTATGTAACAACATTCCAATATTTTACTTACTTCCTCTTACAAATATTTGTTCAAGGATTTGAATCAGTATTTGAATGTCAATTGCTTGAAATATTTGATTTCCGATTACGAAAATCTTAACATATTATTATCTCTCATAGAACTGTTGAGCCCACTAAAAGTGAGTATTTACATATTTGGACTTGCATTATCTGCGACCCATTTTCATGCATGGATATGTAGATTTTTGTTTGACACTCCTTTTATACTAACAACATCCCTTGGGCCTAAGACGGGTCACAAGCCCTTTAGTCTCAAGCCGAATAGGTGAAAATGCTTTATTAGACCCATAATGTTTCTCTCAATGAATATTAAAGTAATTTCAAATGTAATATTTATGGAAAACCATTTACACGTGAATCATTCTAAGTTTCAGGAATTGCAGATAAAAATTTATCAATGTCAATTTTTTATAAACAATTTATACAAGGTACATACCTGGAATTCAATTTCTTTAAATTGATTGCTATTCCGATGTGTTGAAACACAATATCAGTATGATTTTGTGTTGAGATGTGTTGGTAACATATCTCGAAGTCCGAAGAGTATGCTTTTGTAGATCGAATTAGCTAATGTCTCGAAAATTTGGGGAGGCATGTCTTTTGGTCATACCTTTCAGTTACGCCTTTGGCACTTCGTAATTTTACGCTTTTCGGTCATGGCTTTCGGTGATGCCTTTTGGTTATGGCTTTCGGTGATACCTTTTGGTGACGCCTTTCGGTTATGGGCTTTCGGTGGCGCTTTTGACACTTTGAATTAACACACACCTCTTTGGTTGTGTTTTTTGCGACTTGTTAACATGTCATTCAGTCATGTTTTTGTAATTCATTAACATGTGTCTCTCCGTCTATGCTTTTGTGACTCATTAACATGCATTTTTCGGTTATGTTTTTGCGAACATTAACATGTGCCTCTTCAGCCATGTTGTTGTGAGCAGTAACATGCGTCTCTTCGGCCATGCTTTTTGTGAATATTAACGTTCATGTTTTTACGAACATTAACATGCGTCTTTCAGTCATCTTTTTGCTAGCATTAACATACGCCTTTAAGCCATGTTTTTGAGAACATTAACATCCACCTTTTGGGGTTGTTTTTGCAAACATTATTAATATGCGCCTTTAGTTCATGTTTGTGCAAATATTAACATGCGTCTTTTTGGCCAGTTTTTTGCGAACATTAACGTGTGTTTTTCCAGCCATGTTTATTCGAACATTAACATGCGCTTCTTCGGTCATGTTTTTTCGAAAATTAACATGGACCTCTTCGGTCATGTTTTTGCAAACATTAACATGTTCCTCTTTAGTCATGTTTTTGCGAACATTAACATATACCTTTCGGACATGTTTTTGTGAATATTAACGTACACCTTTTGGAGATGTTTTTGCAAACATTAACATATGTCTTTTGGTTATGATTTTGTGAACATTAACATGCACCTTTTGGCCATTCTTTTGCCAACATAAAAGAATACAATAAAATTCAATTTTAATTAAATAACTCTTTTTTATTCTTTTAAAAATTAATTAAAAATATATATATTTTTGAAATAAATTTTGTTTATATGGAAGAAATTGAATATTGATATAATATTTTTCATATTATCTCAAATCCAATATTTCTTGAGATGACCACATATATTGAAATAAATTGTCATTTCGACAAAGATAAATTTTATTTGATACATTACCACTTAGTGTGTTAATTTTAATGATTAGTTAACACATATCTCCATTAAACCATTGCCAGGTCCTAGGGTATATACGTAACAAAATTTGTGGATATGATTTATATGCTTCAACATGAAAAAGTGTTTGATATATTATAGATATATATTTTGTGTATGAGATTGGGTAATGTAATGGCTTGTATGATATTATGTATATATGTTCCTTAGCTTTGCTAAACAAAAACAAGAATATTATAGTCTTGGAGGTATACTATTTCTCCACAATAATTTCTTGTATAATATTTTTATCTTAAGGCCTTTATGTTGGTACACTCTTTTTTTTTTTTTTTTTTTTTTTTTTTTTTTTTTTTTTTTTTTTTTTAATTTTTTTTTTTTTTTTT